>ENA-OQVM01001849-OQVM01001849.1-marine-metagenome-genome-assembly--contig:-NODE-1849-length-26462-cov-10.048740_pt1 | contig 26462 bp, 18 predicted proteins | sample MGYA00237776_ERZ505498 | MGnify/ENA primary metagenome ERZ505498 (study PRJEB26159, sample SAMN06265151) | marine metagenome | isolation source: Helgoland LTER site | place: Germany:Helgoland, sampling...
CGCAATAATCCGGTTCATCGCATAGATGCTGTCAAAGTCGTTGGCGGTCACGATCAGCGCACGATCAGCGTGCTGCAGAGGGGCGGCAAAGCCACCACAAACAACGTCACCAAGCACATCAAAAATCACAACGTCGGTGTCTTCTAGCAGATGGTGCTGTTTCAACAGCTTCACCGTCTGACCCACGACATAGCCACCGCAGCCAGTGCCCGCTGGTGGGCCACCGGCCTCAACACATTTCACCCCATTGAAACCCTCAAAGATGAAGTCCTCTGGGCGCAGTTCCTCGGAATGGAAATCAACGTCTTTAAGGATGTCGATCACCGTCGGAACAAGCGTCCCGGTTAGAGTAAATGTGCTGTCATGCTTGGGATCACAGCCAATCTGCAAGACGCGCTTGCCATGCATGGAAAAGGCCGCCGACAGGTTCGAAGAGGTTGTCGACTTACCAATCCCGCCTTTACCGTAGACCGCAAATACCTTTGCGCCTTCGATCTTGGCGTCTTCGGGTTGGTGTACCTGAACGGAGCCTTCGCCGTCTTGGCCGCGAAGGTTTGGTACTTCATCTCTCGGGCTCATATCAGAGTCCTTCCTGTTGTATTGATTGTAAAAGAGATCATTCTGCTGCGACCCCTTCCATTCTGTCTTCAAGCGCATCCGCTGCATCTTGCAGCGCTGCGAGCGTGTCTTCGTCCGGTGCCCAATATTCACGATCGGACGCTTCAAGCAGGCGATTTGCCATCCGCATCGAGGCTTGCGGGTTCAGCGCTGCCAAACGGTTGCGCATCTCTTCGTCCAAGACGAATGTCTCGGATAGACGCTGGTAGACCCAAGGCTCCACTTCGCCCGTCGTCGCCGACCAACCCATTGTGTTGGTCACATGCGCTTCGATCTGGCGGACACCTTCGTGGCCATGGTTCAAAAGAGCTTCATAGAATTTCGGGTTCAGGCTGCGACTGCGTGTTTCCAAAGCGACCTGATCTTGCAGGGTCCGTACTTTGGCAGCGCCGCGCGTCTGATCACCAATATACACCGGCGCGCTTTCACCGCCTTTGGCACGTTTCACAGCACGGGAAATGCCGCCAAGCGTATCGAAGTAATGGTCGACCGTCGTGACACCCAACTCAACCGATTCAAGGTTCTGGTATGCAAGATCCACGTCCTTCAGGACTTTTTGCAAAAGACCCGCATTCTTCGCGGCCTTGCCGTCCACGCCGTAAGCGAACGACTTGCGTGCCTCATAAGCGTCGGCCAATTCGTCTTCGTCACCAAAGGCCGAGCTATCAACCAACTGGTTCACATTCGATCCATAGGCACCTTCAGCATTGCTAAACACACGCAAGGCTGCGGTTTCGAGATCACAGCTCATTTCTTCGGCATAGGCCAATGCATGGGCGCGTACAAAATTCTGCTCCAGCGGTTCATCGGCCATCGCACATTTCAACGCAGCCTCTGCCAACATTCGTGTTTGCAGTGGCAAAAGATCACGGAAAATACCGGATAGCGTCATCACAACGTCAATGCGCGGACGACCCAGTTTTTCCAGCGGGATCAGATCAGCACCAGCAAGACGGCCAAAATTGTCAAACCGTGGTTTTGCGCCCAGCAACGACAATGCCTGCCCAATCGGGCCGCCATCAGATTTGATGTTGTCAGATCCCCAGAGCACCAGTGCGACTGTGCGCGGGACGCTGGCATGCGTTTCAAGAAGCAGATCAGCTTGCTTGCCTCCCTCGGACATCGCGAATGCGGTGGGCATGCGGAACGGATCAAATGCATGGATATTGCGGCCAGTTGGCACAATCTCGGGTGAGCGGATCAGATCGCCACCAGGGACAGGGGCGATGAAGTGCCCAGATAAAGCGCGCATCAAGGCGGGCAATTCGTGATCTTCCTTAAGAAGCTCGGCGGCATGATCAGCCGCTTCGCCCTCTGGCATCAGACGGATCATGTCAACGCGGGCCGCAGCAGACAAAGGCTTGCCTACAACATGCAGGCCTTCAGTGATCAGCGACCCTTCGGTCTCCAACAGCTTGAGCCACAGCTTATCAATGTCGCGCGCGTTCATATCGACCGAATTCGCCTGATCGCGGATCAGCTGTTCCAGATCAGCTCGCTGGTCATCATGCTCTGGCATTTCGCGCCAGCGGGTCAGGCTGTCTTTCAGCTCAGCAAGGCCTTTATAGAGACCGGCCGTCGTCAATGGTGGTGTCAAATGCGTAATCGTAATCGCATTGGAGCGGCGCTTGGCAAGCGTCGCCTCGGACGGGTTATTGGCGGCGTAAAGATATATATTCGGCATCTCGCCAATCAGGCGATCAGGCCAATCTTTTGCGCCCAAACCGGCCTGCTTGCCCGGCATGAATTCCAGGGCGCCATGCATCCCGAAATGCAAAATCACATCTGCGGAAAACGTATTGCGGAGCCACAGGTAGAATGTGACGAAGGCATGTGTCGGGGCAAACCCATGCTCAAAAAGCAAGCGCATCGGATCGCCCTCATACCCAAAGGCAGGCTGCACACCGACAAAGACATTACCAAAGTGATGGCCCAGAACGTAGACACCGCGCCCATCCGATTGGACCTTACCGGGGGCTGGACCCCATACCGCCTCGACCTCGGCCAGATGTGGTGAGGTGCGCACAATCGTGTCTGCATCCATATGGGCCGCAACATTTGCCTGCTGACCATATTGCGCGGCATTGCCTTGCAGGATCATCGCGCGCAGCGCGTCAACGTCTTCTGGCACATCAAGCGTGTAGCCCTCGGATTTCATCTGTGTCAGCGTGTTGAACAAGCTTTCAAAAACGCTCAGATACGCCGCCGTACCAACAGCGCCCGCATTCGGCGGGAAACCAAAAAGAACAACGCCAACCTTCTTTTCGGAGTTCTGCTTGCGGCGCAGTTTGGCCAAACGCAGGGTCTTTTCGGTCAGGCTAGTGATGCGTTCGTGGCATGGTGCCATTGCTTTGCATTCAGATTGGGCGCTGCACATCTTTGCACAGCCATTGCATCCATCCGTGCCATGGCGACCAGCAAACACCGTCGGGTTTGTCGCACCATCAATCTCTGGCAGGGCCACAAGCATGGTTGTTTCAATCGGACCAAGACCCTGACTGCTGTTCGCCCACTGGCGGAGTGTCTGAAACTCAAGCGGCTGTGCAGCAACATAAGGGACATCAAGCTTTTCAAGCAGCTCAACGGCGGCGGGGCTGTCGTTGTAGGCCGGGCCACCGATAAGTGAAAACCCGGTCAGAGAAACCATCGCGTCAACGCGACCTTGAAAGTAATTCTCAATCGCCGGTCGCCCATCAAGACCGCCAGCAAAGGCTGGAATGACGGCAACGCCTTTTTCCTCAAAGGCGCGGATCACGGCATCATAATGCGCGCAGTCAGAGGCGAGGATATAGGACCGCAGCATCAACAAACCGACAGTCGCGACCGGAACAGCAGGTGTTGGCAGATCGCGCAGATCGGTGACGATATGATGATCGGGCAGGTCAGGATGGTAGAGGCCGACATCAGGATATTCGATTGGCAGATCAGCCGTGGCGCCATGCCAATCAGCGCGCGTTGCATAGCGGCCGATCATGAACCGGATCATCTGTTCGACGTTGTCGTCAGACCCGCCCAGCCAATATTGCATGCACAAGAACCAAGCGCGCAAATCCTGCGCCTTGCCAGGGATCAATTTCAGGATTTTCGGCAAACGGCGCAACGTCTTCATCTGCTTGGCACCACTTTGCGCCGAGGCCTTGGACGATCCGCGCAGCTTTTTCATCAGCGCCATTGCACCACTGGCGGGCTTGGACATGTCCAAGTCACCCATACGGGTCATCTTGACGATTTCAGCATCAGCGATGACGCCGACCATCGCATCGCAGCTATCGCGACGCGCCTTCAAGGCCGGCAGGATTGCTTTCACATGCTCTTCAAGGAAAAGAATGTTGGCAATGATGATGTCGCCCTGTGCAACAGCCTCTTGTGCTTGCGCCAAGGCATCAGGGCATTCTGCCCATTCCGCCGCTGCAAGTACCTGCACTTCCAAACCCGGAAAGTCGGGTGCCAACCGGGAAGATACACGCAAGGCAGGACCAGCAGCGTGCTGATCCAGCGTGACAATCACCACGCGGTAAGGTTTATGAATTACCTCATCGCGCATAATGGGCCTTTGCTTCATACAGGGTATCAAGGCTGATCTCATTCAGCCCCTTTTCCATTGCAAAGGCTTCGGTATTGCGGCGGGCTTTGCCGCGCACAAAGAACGGGATTTTCTTCAGCTCACGCTCTGCATCGGACAACCAGATCACATTGTCAGGCGCCACTTCCTCTATCATGTTGCCCGGTAAACTCCCGCCGGAGGCATCCTCGCTTGGCAACGGGCTGTGCCCGCCGTGATGGCTTGGTCCGGCTGCATCATGGAATTCAAAATCGTCGCGGAACATGGTCAAGAGATGTTCTTCCAGACCCATGACCAGCGGATGGATCAACGTATCAAAGATCACATTGGCGCCCTCGAACCCGACCTGCGGGGAATAGCGGGCAGGGAAGTCCTGCACGTGCACAGGCGCGGAAATGACAGCACATGGGATACCCAAGCGCTTGCCGATATGGCGCTCCATCTGGGTGCCAAGGATCATTTCGGGGCTGAGTTTCTCGATGGCCTCTTCGACCTCAAGATAATCATCCGTGATCAAAGCATCGACACCGTATTCCTTGGCCAGCGCCCGGATGGGCCGCGCCATTTCACGGTTGTAGCAACCAATGCCGACGACTTCGAAACCCATTTCATCACGGGCGATCCGCGCGTGAGCGGCGACATGTGTGCCATCGCCAAAGATGAAGACACGCTTGCCTGTCAGATAGGTGCTGTCCACAGACCGAGACCACCATGGCATCCGCAGGCGGCTTTCATCAGGGCGGCCAGTGACGCCGGTAATCTTCGCGACTTCATCAATGAAATCACGCGTCGCACCAACGCCGATTGGCACGATCTTTGTATATGGCTGGTCATGGTTCTTTTCCAAAAACCGTGCCGCAGCCTCGCCTGTTTCAGGCGAAAGCAACACGTTGAAATGCGCCGCTGGGAGGCGTGCAATATCAGTTGGTGTTGCGTTTAGGGGGGCGACGACATTCACATCGATGCCCATCTCGGACAATAATCCGGTCAGCTCTTCAACATCGTCACGGGCACGAAAGCCCAGCGCCGTTGGCCCAAGGATATTGCAGGTGACGCGCACAGTACGCTCTTGTGGTTTGGCGAGCCTTTTGACGATCTGATAGAACGTTTCATCAGCACCAAAATTTTCCTTGCGGCTGTAGCTTGGCAATTCCAATGGAATGACTGGAATGCTTAGGCCCATCGTTTCAGCCAGACCAGCGGGATCATCTTGAATCAATTCGGCGGTGCACGACGCACCAACGATGATCGCTTCAGGACTAAATCTATCGACAGCATCCTGACAGGAAGCTTTGAACAAGGTCGCTGTATCGGCGCCCAAATCACGCGCTTGAAATGTTGTATAGCTGACAGGAGGGCGATGATTGCGCCGCTCGATCATTGTGAAGAGCAAGTCCGCGTAAGTATCGCCCTGAGGGGCATGCAAGACGTAATGCAGACCCTTCATCGCAGTCGCGACGCGCATCGCACCAACGTGGGGTGGACCCTCGTATGTCCAAACGGTCAGCTTCATTCAGCAGCCTCCATCTGGAGGACGGCTTTACGGCGCAAAGGTCGCGAGAAGAGACCAGCAAGATCGCCTGCCTGTTCGTAAAAGTGCACTGGTGTAAAGACCAGCTCGATGGCCCATTTTGTCGATAGGCCTTCCGCTTCAAGGGGGTTGGCTAGACCAAGACCACAGACGGTCAAATCAGGGCGAGCGGCGCGGGCGCGGGCAAGCTGCTTATCCACATCCTGACCTTCGGAGATTTGCGGGCCAGCAGGCAACAGATCCAGATCAGGACCATGCAGTGCGTCATGAATATATGGACTTCCCACCTCAACCGCAGTCATCCCGCATTCGCGGGTCAGGAAACGGGCAAGCGGGATTTCAAGTTGACTGTCAGGAAAGAAGAATACCGATTTGCCGCGCAATGCTTCTGCTGCTTGGGCGATTGCCTTGCGCGCTCGGGCACGCGGGGCTGCAGTGACCGCCTCGAAGGTTTCCTCACTCACACCAAACTCAACAGCGATAGCGCGTAACCACGCGGTTGTGCCTTCATCGCCGAACGGGAATGGAGCCGCCAAATGGCGTGCACCGCGACGCTCAAGCGCGGCATGTGTATCACCAAGGAATGGCTGCGTGAGCGCAAAGACAGTGTTTTCGCCAACGGCCGTCGTGTCATCAATTCGGCGCGCTGGAAGCAGGCGGATCGGGCCGATGCCCATATCAGTCAGAAGCGATACCATCTGGTCCTCGACAACATCAGGCAGCGCGCCAACGACAAGCAGTTCGCGTTCTTTGGTGTCTTTCAACACAGGCACCATCGAAGCAAGACAAGCGTCTTCGCCTTCAGTAAAAGTCGTCTCGATGCCAGAACCAGAGTAATTCAGCACCCGAACATGGGGTGCATGCACCTGACTCAAACGCTCTGCAGCGCGGGCCAAATCGATTTTGATAACCTCGGACGGGCATGAGCCCACTAAAAACAGCTGCCGAATGTCTGGGCGACGGGCCAAAAGCTTTTCAACTTCGCGATCAAGCTCGACATGCGCATCGGCCATGCCTGCCAAATCCTGTTCTTCAAGAATCGCTGTGCCGAATCGTGGTTCAGCGAAAATCATCACTCCAGCCGCAGATTGCAGCAGGTGCGCACAAGTCCGAGAGCCGACAACAAGGAAGAAGGCGTCCTGCATTTTGCGGTGGAGCCAGATGATACCGGTAAGGCCACAGAACACTTCACGCTGGCCGCGTTCCTTGAGGATAGGCGCCGAGCGACAACCACCGTTTGTCGGGGGCAACGGAACGTTCATGCGCGGGCCTCCGCATCCAATCGCGCGAGGCGCAATTTCCAGACAAACTGGGCGGCATTAATGACGTAGGCAGCATAGGCGGCAAGCGCCAGATACATCAGGCCCGTGGGCGCCAACGCTCCAGTGAAGAGAGCGAAAACATATAGTAAATGCAATGCGATAACCGCAAAGCTGAACACGTCTTCCCAAAAGAAAGCAGGGGCAAACAGGTACTGCCCGAACACCACTTTTTCCCAGATAGCACCTGTCACCATGATCAACAGCAGCACACCTGTTTTGATGACGATAGAAAGGGTTGCTGCATCGTAACCGACACCGGTTGCCAAGTACCGCAGCACAAGGCCGAGCGAGATCAGGAAAACAACGAATTGGAAAGGTGCCAAAAGACCCTGTACCAAAGTCCACTTTGTAGTGTCACGGCGTGCCCGTTCTGCATCCGAATATAAGCGCCGGCCAAGCGGTTGCACACTTGTTGTGTTTGTACTGGCGATCGCCATGTAAGGATTCCCTGACAGTTGCTTGTGTCAAGAATATGAGTCAATCAGGGCATGTGTCAACTTTAAGTTACACTTTGGAATCTCTGCCATCACAAAAGCTTTACACCCTGCAAAATATAACCAAATACCAATTTTTTAAGACTTCAGGGAAATACAGGAACTGCGGCATATTGTTCTATGTCAATTTACTTTGACATTTCTTACGGCACACCCGACAATGCGTTAACCGCTGTTTAGAACGACTAAAGTACTGATTCAGCCAAAGGACGGCAGATGGCAGATCATCGTAGTTTGAGAGCCCCTCAAGAACGTATTGAAACTCTGGTGCAGCCAGGGTCAGCAAGGCGTAACGTTGCAGCGGCTATCGTGCATGATGTTCCGCGACACATTGAACAGACTTTGTTCGACGAATTGCGGACAGGAGCGCTGAGCGATAATCCAGATGATTGCCTGCGCGCTGCTAAAGCGGCTGTCGCGAAAGGCACGCGGCCCGAAGACATTGCCGATTTTTATGTACCGGCGCTTGCCCGCGAAATGGGTGACCAATGGTGTAAAGACCAACTTAGCTTTGCGGGCGTCACGATAGGTACGTCTAGACTGCAGGCTGTACTGCGCGCTTTGGGCCCAAATTGGTCGGGTGACAATGTCTCTGGTCCCAACGGCCCATCCATCCTGCTTATTGTAGGCCAAGAAGTTTATCATACGCTTGGTGCCATCGTTTTGAGTGGCCAGCTACGGCGCAAAGGCTTCTCTGTAAAACTGATTTTGGGTGGCAAACACGAAAGCATTGCAGACCAAATCAACCGCACCAACTACCAAGGCGTTTTCATATCATCATCATGTGGCGAGACACTGGAATCTCTGCGCAAAATCGTTAAAGCTGTTAAGAGTTCGACGACAAGCCCACCGCCACTTGTGGTAGGAGGCACCCTTTTAGAAGTCGAGACCGCTGAAAACGTAATGGCACTCACAGGGGCTGACTATGCCACAAATATTCCGGACGAGGCTTTGAAGTTTTGCGGCCTACAAATAACAACACAAGCCGCAGACGGGACGTAGATTATGATGTTGGTCCTCAATCACAAGCACCTTCTATGACGACCCGTGGAACCAAGTATTGGAACAGCGGTGCGATCCCACTGATTGCCCCAGAGATTCTAGGCGATATTATTGCCGAAGTCGCTGATGTTGGTGTTGTGATTTCTGAGACTGGCGCAATTCTTTCTGTTTTGGTCAATCCCGACAATGATGCCTTTCGCCAGCTCGAGCGCTGGGAGAACAAAGACATCCGTACGACACTGACTATTGATAGTGTCTCTAAGTTCGAAAACCGCCTTGCAGAGTTCCTTAAGAACAAATCCAAGGTGCGCCCCGTAGAGCTAAACCACACCGATGAGAGCATTCGCTGGGAATCCCCTGTACGCTACAGCTTTCACCGCATCGGGCCTGATGGTGCTATTTTGCTGCTGGGTCGTGACCTGCGCCCTATCGCGGAAATGCAGCAGCAGTTGGTCGAAGCCCAGCTTTCACTTGAACGTGATTACGAAACACAGCGCGAATACGACACACGCTTTCGCGTTCTGATGGAGAGCACAACAGAGGCGATTGTCTTTGTCTCTGTCTTGACTGGTGAAATCACCGAAGCCAACTCTGCGGCAGTTACGCTGGTCGATCGTCCGCTGGAAAGCCTGATCGGCAATCAGCTTTCCGGTTGTTTCGAAGGACGCAAGCGCGGCGACATGGTCGATGTGCTTGCCTCGCAGGCCATTTCTGACCTGAACAAGAAAATGACGGCTGAATTGCGTGGCAATGGCGGCGCGGTTGAGATTTTTCCAACATTGTTCCGGGCGGCTGGCGAACGCATTTTGCTGTGCAGGCTTGTGCCAGAAGATCAAAACAGCACCCGCACCGATAACCTGACCCAGAATCTACAGGCGCTGTACGATGACGGACCCGAGGCGATGATCTTTGCCACCGAGGCGGGCGAGGTGCTGTCAGCCAACGATGCCTTCCTGAATCTGATCGATGTTGCCCACGATATCAATGTACGTGGCCGAAGTTTTTCTGAGTATCTGCAGCGCGGCAGTGTCGATTTTAAGGTCATGGCGGAAAATGCCGCCCGTGCGGGCCGTATGCGGAACTATGCGACCAAACTGGCAGGTGAATATGGCAGCCCACGCGCGGTCGAGATTTCAGTCACGAGGTTGATGGCCGGAACGCAGACGATTTTTGCATTCGTGCTCCGTGATGCCAATCGTTCGGACGCTTCCCATGCACGACCGCATCCTGCCAGCGACGAAAGCATGCGCTCTGTGGCAGAACTTGTTGGTAGTGCGACGCTTAAAGACATCGTAGCCGAAACGACAAATGTCGTGGAAAAGATGTGCATCGAAACGGCGGTTCGTCTGACGATGAACAACAGGGTCGCCGCTGCAGAAATGCTTGGGCTGTCGCGTCAGTCCCTTTACGTGAAGCTGCGCAAGTTTAACTTGCTTAGCCGTGAGTCGGGCACCGACGAACAATAGTTATATCCGTCAATGCCTTAGCGCGGACTGCGCTTTGCCAAGATACGTTGCAGCGTCCGTCTGTGCATCGACAGGCGCCTTGCCGTTTCGGACACATTTCGATCACATAGCTCGTAAACCCGCTGAATATGCTCCCAGCGGACGCGATCTGCGCTCATTGGGTTTTCTGGCGGCGGCGGCAATTCGTCTTTCAATGCCAGCAGGGCATTGGTCACGTCTCTCGCATCGGCCGGTTTAGCCAGATAGTCCGTTGCGCCAATTTTGACGGCAGCGACAGCGGTTGCAATGGCACCATATCCCGTCAGTACCACGATACGGGAGTCAGGACGTCGCGCCCGCAATGTCTCAACAACATCCAGCCCGTTCCCATCCTCTAGCCGCAAGTCGATAACGGCATAGGCAGGTGGACGTGCCGTTGAAACAGCCTTGCCGGCTACGACAGTCCCTGCCGTCTCAACCTCAAATCCACGCTTTTCCATCGCTTTTGCAAGTCTGCGCAAAAACGCCTCATCATCGTCAACAATAAGAAGACTTTTGTCTTCGCCTAGATCAAGCGCTTCGATAATCATTTGATGCCCTATTGATGCTTCGGGGTAGAAGGTAGGATTAAGAAAGGCGTCGTCAACAAAACCGTGCGATGACCTGTTTGCGCGGGTTCATGTTTATCCCAGGTTGTGGGCGATCAAGCCGCATTGATCCTTAGCGCGTTCGGTTTATCTTTAGGATCAACTTAAGCATCGGATCAATGATCATGCCGCCGTCTGACTTTCATCTTTTTAAACAGCAAGAACGCAGCAACTGGGTCCGTTTGCGGACTTTGGTCATCCTGCGTTGGCTCGCCGTAATAGGGCAGTCGACAGCCATTTTTGTCGCCGTGCGCGTTTACGACATTCAGATCCCTGTAGGTTTTGCAGCTCTGGCTGTGATGTTGACGGTCGTGGCTAACCTCATTTCCTATTATGCCTATCCAGAAAACAAACGATTGTCAGAAGCGGAGGCAACGCTGTGGCTTGTTTTCGATATCGTCCAGCTTTGTCTTCTTTTGTATCTGACGGGTGGGTTGAACAACCCATTTGCGATGTTGGTGATCGCACCTGTCACTATCGCGGCGACGGTTTTGCATCTGAGGAACACAGTTTTCCTTGGATTTACGGCCATCATATTGGTCACGGCGATCAGCCGTTTTCATGTACCACTCATTGGCCCCGATGGGTTAGAGCTCGCAATTCCGGTCTTGTTCCAATTTGGGTTCTGGGCGGCGCTCTTGATCAGTTTGGTATTTTTGGCGTTTTATGCCCGGCAGGTTACGATAGAAATGCACGCGATGGGCGAAGCACTTGTCGCAACCCAACTCGCGTTGTCCCGCGAACAAAAACTGACGGACCTTGGCGGTGTTGTTGCCGCGGCAGCCCATGAATTAGGAACACCCTTGGCCACGATAAAATTGGTCAGCAGTGAACTGATGGAAGAACTAGAGAACTATCCAGAGTTGTTGGAAGACGCCGAATTGATCCGATCTCAGACGGATCGCTGCCGTGATATTTTACAGTCGATGGGTCGCGCAGGAAAAGATGACCTGCATCTACGGCAAGCTCCGATAGAGACTGTTGTCCATGAAGCTGCAGATCCTCACGTCAGCCGCGGCAAGTCGGTTGTTTTCGATATAAGGCCCCAAGAAGGCGCAAGCCTAACGCAGCCAATCATCCAGCGGCGTCCAGAAATCATACACGGATTGCGCAACCTTATTCAGAACGCCGTTGATTTCTCTCACTCCAAAGTCATCGTCGAAGTGACCTGGTCAGATGAAATGATCAATGTACAGATTTCGGATGACGGGCCAGGTTTCCCGCTATCCGTACTGGGGCGCATCGGGGATCCTTATGTCAGACGACGTAGGCTTTCCGAAGATAGCGCCCGTCGTCCGGGATACCATGGCATGGGCCTTGGCCTTTTTATCGCAAAAACGCTTCTTGAACGATCTGGCGCAAAGCTTGAATTTTCGAACAGTCGCAGACCTGGCCACGCCAGTTGGACAGGGCAGGCGACAGGCGGCGCGGTGATCGAGGTCAGCTGGCAGCGAGAGCACCTACAAACCAATGATCACGAAGTGAGTGCGCCATTAGGGCAGAACCAGCCAATTCCCGTTTGGCCATAAAGACCTTTTGGCATTAAGGCCACATTAACTTTCCTAACCGATGTTTTAACCATGAGAGACTCGGGGACGGACGAACCATGTTGATGATTCTGGTCGAACTCAGCACTATTCTAATCGGTGCTGCTGCTGGCACGGTCATTGTTTTGATTGTGATGCGATCACCCAAATCGCGCCAACCAAAGCAACCGGTTGGGGCAATTGCCCCAGAAGAAAGCGGTGCGGTTTTCCTATTTCAAGGTGACACTCTCGTTGACGCGACGAATGACGCTTGGGATTTGATCAAGCATCGTACCCAAAACCTTGCAGATTACGATGCCATGCTTGCTGCTTTTGCCGTCGAATTCCCCTGCCTGACCGAAACCCTGTCAGATCCAAAATTCACAAACAGCTGCATCCGCAGCGAACGCGACCCATCAGTCTATATCGATATCCAGCGGACGAATGGGCGCTTGCGGATCGCGTTAAACGGAGAGGCCCGCATTGATTGCGAAAACGCTATGCAGCGCCTTTCATCGGCGGCCTACGATGCGCATGCCTCGCTGATGCAGGACATCACAACGCATTCGCCGCAATTGGTTTGGCAAGAAGATCAGTCTGGAAATCTGCTGTGGGCCAATGATGCTTATGCAAAACGAAAACCTGTTTTTAAGACCGCTGACCAGAAGATCATCCTGGCAGATGCGCTGGAACGCCGTGTTGTTGCGTCACTTGATGGCGAAAAGCATGACCGCTGGTTTGACATCAAGAGCGTTTCCCGCAGCGACAGCACCTTGCACTTTGCCAATGACGCAACCGCGATCATGCGCGCCGATACGGCCCGGTCAGAATTTGTAAGAACGCTTGGAAAAACCTTTGGAGAGCTTTCGATTGGTCTGGCTATCTTTAACAAGAACAGACAGCTTACGATGTTTAACCCTGCGCTTGTAGATATGACGACACTGCCCGTCGACTTTCTGAGCGCGAGCCCCACAATCGATACCGTTCTAGATCGGTTGCGCGAACTTCGGATGATGCCCGAACCCAAAAATTATGCCTCTTGGAGAGAGCAATTCACTGCCGTTGAAACGGCCGCCAAAGACGGGACCTATAGCAAAAACTGGGCCTTGCCGGATGGGCAGACTTTTCGTGTCACGGGCAAACCGCATCCGGATGGGGCATTCGCGCTCTTGTTCGAGGATATCAGCGCAGAAGTGTCTTTGAACCGGCGGTTTCGGTTGGATATCGAAACGAGCCAGGCCGTACTTGACACGCTGCAGGAAGCGATTGCCGTCTTTTCTTCGACTGGCACAATGGTCATGTCAAACAACGCCTATGCGCAACTTTGGGCACGCAAGCCCGACATGATGCTAGAGCATCGCGAATTGCATACAGAAATGAAAGCTTGGCAGGATTGTTGCACGCCATCGCCTTTGTGGAACGACATGCGCGACTACATCTTGCAGCTGGGCTCGCGCAGCCCTTGGAAAGATACAGCCTTGCTTGATGACGGTCGTCAGCTTGATTGCCACGCCAACCCCATTGCTGGCGGTACGACGATGGTTCGGTTTGCGATCGCCCAGCCCAAACGACCTGTCATCCAAAAATTGACTGCACCGGACCTCGCGATCCAGGCAGCCAAACGCTGATTTCCACTTGCAGGGGCCGCGCAACGCCATAGTGTCAACTCATGACCGACAGCCTCTTTTCGTTTTCCCTTCCAGATGAATCAACGACCGCCGCACTGGCAGGGCAGATTGCGCCTTGTCTTGCGCCCGGCGATGCGTTGCTGTTGGAAGGTGAGATTGGCGCAGGGAAATCCGCATTCGCCCGTGCTTTGATCCGAGCCCGGTTAGGTCGCATGGAGGATGTTCCCTCCCCAACGTTTACGATCGTGCAGACCTATGAGGATGAAACCGGTGATATCTGGCACTGCGATCTTTATCGACTTACGCACCCTGATGAGGCGTTAGAGCTTGGTTTGGACGAAGCGTTTGAAACTGCAATTTGCCTCATCGAGTGGCCCGATAGGTTAGGTGATGAGACGCCAAAAACCGCGCTGAAGCTCGCCTTTGTCGCAAATGACAGGGATCATCATGTCACGATCACCGGCCCAGCGCCTTGGCAAGACCGCCTAGCGGGGCTGCATGTCTGAGCGCGATATCGCCATAGCTGCATTTCTGGACCAAAGCAGGTGGCAGGATTGGACCCGCACCCCTTTGGCTGGGGATGCATCAGCGCGTCGATATCTAAGGCTGTCGAACGGCCAACAGTCCGTCATTTTGATGGATGCGCCCGCGCAAAACGGCGAAAGCACAACCCCCTTTGCCCAGATCGCGACCTTTCTGACCGAACATGGGTTCGCCGCACCCGCAGTTCTGCAACATGATCCGGAAAACGGCCTGCTCTTACTCAGCGATCTGGGTCGCACTGATTACGTTCAGTGGCTCAACCACCACCCAGATGCGGAATCTGATCTGTACAATGCCGCAGCGGATATCTTGCTCAAACTTGAAACCGTGGACCCGCCCCAGAACCTGAACCGAATGACCCCAGATATTGGTGCAGAAATGGTAGATATCATTGGGACGTATTACAGCAAATCCCAGACTGCCGACTTGTCGCGTGCGGTCAGAACCGCACTTGCCGAATTTGCGCCCGAGGCGAATGTACTGGCGTTGCGCGACTACCACGCTGAAAACCTGATTTGGAGGGACAAGGAAACGGGCAACGACTGCGTTGGTTTGCTGGATTTTCAGGATGCCTTCATCGCGCCATGTGGCTATGATCTTGCCTCACTTCTGCGCGATGCGCGGCGCGATGTCAGCCCGATAGTCGTGCAGGAAACGATCTCTTACTTTGCCGCACGCACAAGCGCAGAAACAGATTTTCATACGGCAGTTGCCTGCCTCGGCATCCAACGAAACTTGCGCATTCTGGGCGTGTTTGCGCGCCTTGCGACAGACATGGGCAAGCAACGCTATCTGCAATTCATGCCGCGTGTCTGGGGTCATATCATCGAAGATCTTAACGCACCCGCGCTCGCCACCCTGAGACAGGTTGTCTTGGACACCATTCCAGCACCCACGCCAGAATACCTCGCAGGGCTGACAGAATGAGCATGCCAATCATGTTCTTTGCTGCCGGAATGGGGACGCGCATGGGCGCGTTGACCAAAGACAGACCAAAGCCACTGATCAAGGTCGCTGGCAAAGCCTTGTTAGATCATGCCATCGACATTGCAGAGGCCGCGAGAATAGAGCCAAAGGTCGTTAACCTGCACTATAAGCCCGAAATGATAAGGGCACATCTTGCGGACCGGGATGTTGTGTTCTCTGACGAGAGCGCGGCGCTTTTGGAAACTGGCGGTGGTTTGCGCAAAGCAATCCCGTTGCTTGGGGGAAATCCCGTCCTAACGATGAATACTGATGCCGTTTGGAGTGGGCCCAATGCGGTGCAATGCATTCTGGGTTCATGGCAACCACAAATGGAAGCGCTGCTACTAGTCGTCGAAAAGCACAATGTGGTTGGCCATCTTGGCAAAGGTGATTTTCGCATTGGCGTGGACGGCCAACTCTCCCGCGCGCCCGAGATGATCTATACCGGCGTGCAAATTATACGGACCGATGTATTGGCAGAAATCAAGGAAACCGCGTTTTCAATGAACCTCGCTTGGGACATCATTGCAAAGCGCGGCGGCCTTTTTGGTACGGTCTATGAGGGGCAGTGGTGCGACGTTGGGCAGCCCTCTAGCATTCCATTAGCAGAGGCGATGTTGGATGTTTGAGGCAAGCAAAACACCGCGGATTTTCGCAAGCGCACCCGGCGTTGATTTCGCGCAAGGGCTCGTTGATGGCCTCATGAAACGCACAGCCGGCATGACGCCAACCGATCTTGCGAGGGTCGAAATCTACGTCAACACAAAACGGATGCAGCGTCGGATTAGGGCGGTCTTTGACGCAGGGCCGGCGCGGTTGCTACCCCGTATTCGGTTGATCACTGATCTGGCCAACGATCCTATCTCGCTTGACCTGCCGCCAGCCGTGTCACCTTTGCAGCGTCGGCTGGAGCTGTCGCAATTCGTCGCCAAGCTCTTGGAACAAGAGCCCGATCTTGCGCCTCGTGCTGCACTTTATGATCTGTCTGACAGTCTTGCCAAGTTGATGGATGAAATGCAGGGCGAAGGCGTCAGCCCAGAGGCGCTTTCAAACCTCGATATCTCGGATCAGTCTGGCCATTGGGAACGCGCGCTGGCTTTCCTGAAGATCATCACCCCCTTCTTTGACCAACAAAACGAACCCCCCGACAAGGAAGCGCGACAGCGTATGGTCATCGAAGCGCTCGCAGATCGTTGGGACACCGCACCACCCGCGCACCCCATCCTGATTGCCGGTTCAACCGGATCGCGCGGCGCGACCGCAATGCTTATGCAGGCCGTCGCAAAGTTGCCGCAAGGGGCTATCATCCTACCCGGTTTTGATTTCGATCTGCCTCCCTATGTTTGGGACGCGATGGATGATGATATGACTGCAGAAGATCATCCGCAGTTCCGGTTCCGCCGGTTGATGGATCTGATCGGTTTCTCGCATGACGCCGTGCAGCCTTGGTCAGACCAAAGCCCAGTTCATCCAGAGCGAAACGCCCTTGTTTCACTGTCATTGCGCCCAGCGCCCGTCACAGACCAATGGCTGTCTGATGGCCCCGATTTGGGTGATCTGTTCGCGGCGACCTCGGGATTGACACTGGTCGAAGCCGCGTCACCCCGCGCCGAGGCAGAAACGATTGCTCTACGCCTGCGGCAAGCTGCCGAAGATGGGATCACTGCGGCCTTGATTTCGCCGGACCGGATGCTGACACGTCAGGTTACTGCGGCCTTGGACCGCTGGAACATCAAACCAGACGACAGCGCTGGCACGCCTTTGGCACTTTCCCCTCCAGGGCGGTTCTTGCGCCATGTGGCTGACCTTTTTGGCAAGCCGCTCACGGGCGAGGCGCTGTTGACGCTGCTTAAGCACCCGCTGTGTCACTCTGAACGCGAAGACCGCGGCGAGCATTTGCGCCATACCCGCGATCTGGAACTGCATCTGCGCCGATTTGGGCCGCCATTCCCTCAGGCGGTTGATCTGCTGACATGGGCGAACAAAGGAACCGGACGCGAAGACTGGGCAAAGTGGTTGGCGGAGCTTGTTACAGGGCTTGAAGATTTTGGTGGAAGCCCCCTGATGGACCATCTGAACCGGCATCTTTCGCTTTCTGAACAGCTTTGCGCTGGACCTGCAACCACAGGCGAGGGAGGACTTTGGCAAGAAGCCGCAGGACGCGAAGTGCGTAGGGTTTGCGATACCCTTACGCATGCTGCAAATGCCGGCGGGACGATGGACGCCCGCGATTACGCGGCCCTATTCGGCGCAATCATTGCCGAAGGCGTTGTCCGCGACCGCGATGCAGGTCACCCCGGTATTCTGATCTGGGGTACTCTTGAAGCGCGGGTGCAAGGTGTTGATCTGACAATCCTTGGCGGGATGAACGATGGCGTATGGCCCGAGGCACCACCACCGGATCCTTGGCTGAACCGCGTAATGCGCGCAAAGGCAGGACTTTTACTGCCAGAACGGCGGATCGGCCTTTCGGCACACGACTATCAACAGGCCGTTGCTGGCCGCGAGGTCTGGATCACGCGGGCGAAACGCTCTGCCGATGCGGAAACGGTCCCTTCGCGCTGGGTGAACCGGCTCACCAACTTACTGCAAGGTCTGCCAAAGCAAAATGGACCAGAAGCCTTGGCCGCCATGAGGGCAGAAGGCGAGCATTGGTGCGCGATGGCAAACGCGTTGTCTTCGCCAGACGAACGCGTGCCATCAGAACAACGTCCGTCCCCTTGCCCCCCTATTGCAGCTCGACCCAAAAAACTATCGGTCACGCAGATTAAAACGCTCATTCGTGATCCCTTCGCGATATATGCGCGCAAGACGCTCAACCTCAATCCGCTTGATCCGCTTGCACCCACGGCCGACGCCCCGCTGCGCGGCACAATTGTGCATGGGGTTTTGGAAAAGTTCATCCGCGCCGGTCATGGGCCTGACGACAGGGACGCATTGATGCAGATTGCCGCAACAGAATTTGCAGCACACTGTCCATGGCCCACGATCCGCGCGCAATGGATGGCCCGAATGGATCGCAGCGCCGATCAATTCCTTGCTGATGAAGCCGCGCGTCAGGCGCTATCGACAGAACACAAGATTGAAGAATACGGCGAAATTCTTGTGGGCCCGTCTGGAGTTTTGCTGACCTGCAAGGCCGACCGGATCGACCTTACCGAAACAGGGGCGGCGCTGATCTACGACTACAAAACAGGGGCGGTTCCAACCAAGAACCAGCAACTGACCTTCGACAAACAACTACTGCTTGAGGCGGCGATGGTCGAACTTGGTGCCTTCGAGAATCTAGGGCGGATGTCCGTTGCGGCGGCGGAATTCATTGGTGTGAATGCAGCCATGAAAAACGTGCCCGCACCACTCAACGAACAGCCGCCAGAGCAGGTTTGGGCAGAGTTAGAGACACTTTTTGACAATTGGCACGATCCCAAACGTGGCTATACCGCGCGCCTCGCGTTGTTCTCCAAAACCGATCATAGCGACTATGACCACCTGTCGCGCTACGGCGAATGGGACACCAGCGACGACCCCGATCCGCAGGTGCTGACATGATCCGCGATGCTGCCACCCAACGACAGGTTGATGCTGCCGATCCGCGTACTTCGACTTGGTTGTCTGCCAATGCCGGATCAGGCAAAACTCGTGTCTTGACCGACCGCGTGGCACGTTTGCTTCTTGAAGAAGTATCGCCGCAAAACATCCTTTGCCTGACCTACACCAAAGCCGCCGCCGCCGAGATGCAGAACCGCTTGTTCCAGCGCCTTGGCGCGTGGGCGATGATGTCAGACGATGATTTGCGTGCTGAATTGCTGGGTCTGGGGGTGGATCGCCAGATCGACGCGTCACAGCTTTCCCAAGCTCGGACCCTTTTTGCCCGCGCAATCGAAACGCCCGGTGGTCTGAAGATCCAAACCATCCACTCGTTCTGTGCAGGCGTCCTGCGGCGCTTTCCGCTAGAGGCGCAAGTCAGCCCGCAGTTCCGCGAAATGGAAGACCGCGCCGCAGAAATTCTGCGCGCTGAAGTCGTCGATGACATCATAATGGGCCCACAAGCTGCGGTCGTGCATCAATTGCTGACGCATTTCACAGGTGATGATCTATCAAGATTCACCGCCGAGATTGCTGGCAAGCGCGATTCGTTTGCGGAACCCTTAGAGGTTTCTGATCTGAAAACTACACTAGGTCTGGCGCCAAGTGCCCAGCGCGATGATGCGTTGGCTATGGCCTTTCAGGGTAGCGAGTCTGCAATCATCTCAGACCTTAAGGAAGCATTTCAAGATCAGTCTGCAACCTACAAGAAATTTACAGCAACATTGGCTACTCTGGACATAAGAAACCCTGATTGGGCAGTGTTAGACACTCTTTTTCGGCTTTTCCTCTATGCAGGTACCTGTAATTCAAAGTCTGTGAACTTCCCCCAAAGCAACCATTCCAAGGCGGTTGAGGCAATGGCGCCGATTGCCGGCGAGGTCCATGACTGGATGGACCGAGTAGCAGCGGCGCGGGCACATCTCTGGGCGATAGACGCTGTTGACCGGTCTGTTGCGCTTTATGATTTCGCCAGCGTTTTTGTACCCGCCTATGAGAACCGCAAACTGGCGATGGGTGCGCTGGATTTCGACGATCTAATCCGCAAAGCAAAGGCCCTTCTGACCGACCGCGATGTGGCGCAATGGGTCCTGTTCCGTCTTGATGGCGGGATCGACCATATTTTGGTGGACGAAGCCCAAGACACCAGCCCAACCCAATGGGCCGTGATCGAACAGTTGACCCAGGAATTTGCCACCGGCGAGGGCGCACGCATGGACCGCGAGCGGACTGTGTTTGTCGTGGGCGACAAGAAGCAGTCGATCTATTCTTTCCAAGGGGCCGATCCTGCTGCGTTTGATCAAATGCAAGCACATTTCAAAGGTGCCCATGAAGCGATCGATAAACCCTTCGAGGTTACATCGCTTGATCATTCTTTTAGGTCTTCCCAAGCAATCCTTTCTGTTGTCGATCAAACGTTTATCGGTGACCGCGCCGAGGGCATGGACGACAGCCTGACCCATATTGCGTTTAAGGAAAACATGCCCGGTCGTGTCGATCTTTGGCCTGTTATCGAGAAATCTAAGGTCGAGGACAGTCGCGAGTGGTTCAAACCGGTTGATGAGCCCAGCGCCACGGACCACACGGTTCTGATGGCACAGCGGGTCGCTGAGCAGATCAAATATATGATCACACGTGAAACAATCCCCGAAGAAATCGGCAATACGGGTGAGTACAACCGCCGGCCGGTCACAGAGGGTGATTTCCTGATCCTCGTACAACGCAGGTCCGAACTCTTTGCCGAGATTATTCGCGCCTGCAAAGCCGCCGACCTGAAGATCGCCGGCGCGGACAGACTGCGTGTCGGGGCCGAGCTTGCCGTCAAAGACCTTGCAGCCGTTCTAAGTTTTCTGGCTTTGCCCGAAGACGACCTTTCACTCGCCGCCGCCTTGCGGTCGCCGCTCTTTGGATGGTCGGAACAAGACCTGTTTACGCTGGCGCATCATCGTCCGGACAAGAGCTTCTTGTGGGAAGCGTTGCGCAATTCCGATCACAGCAAAACGCTAACCGTTCTGAATGATCTGCGCAGCAAGTCCGATTTTCTACGCCCCTATGACCTTATCGAACGCATCCTCACCCGACATGACGGGCGCCGCAAGCTGCTTGCACGTCTTGGGCCGGAAGCAGAAGACGGGATTGATGCTCTGCTGTCCCAAGCGCTGAGTTACGAAAGCACCGGCGTGCCCAGTTTGACGGGTTTTCTAACTTGGATGGAAGCCGATGATCTGGAAGTGAAACGCCAAATGGAAAGCCAAGGCGACCGCATTCGTGTGATGACGGTGCATGGCGCGAAAGGACTGGAAGCACCAATTGTCATTCTACCCGATACTGCCAAGCGCGACGTTCGGGTCAATCAGGAATTGCTGCCTGCAAACGATCACCTGATCTGGAAAACACCGACCAAAACATCAGCGCCAGCAGTGATTGCATTACGCGATGCAGTCATCGCGAAACAGGCACGCGAACGGATGCGTCTGCTTTACGTGGCGATGACCCGCGCCGAAAAATGGCTTATCGTCGGGGCCGCAGGTGAGGTCGGTGAAGGCGATGCGAGTTGGTACAACATAGTCGCCGATGGCATGGACAGACGCGCTGCCTATGACGCGACGCTGGGCGACATGCCGTTGCGCCGCGTTTCGGAATTAGATTGGGATGCACCAGAATTTGTGGCGAAGGAAACAGCTCCACAGAAACAGGTCACACCACCTCAATTCGATGAACCGGCAATCCCACAAAGTACCAAAACCATCGCGCCCTCTGAATTATCTGGCGACAAGATCATGCCCGGCGATCCCGCCGGCGATGATGTCGAAGACGCAATGGCGCGGGGAACGCAAATCCACCTCTTGTTGGAACATCTCCCGATGGCTGGGAAAGAACAGCGGCGAAAACTTGGGCTTCAACTCATACAATCAGACGATACCGCGTTGGTCGACGAGATCATCGCCTTGATCGAAAAGCCAGAGCTGGACTGGCTATGGGATGCAAACGCCCTGACCGAAGTTGTGATCACAGCTGATATTCCCAACCTTGGGCGCATTCATGGCGCCATCGATCGGCTGATCATCGGGCCGGATATGATTACCGCAGTTGACTACAAATCAAACCGGCTTGTCCCCGGCACCCCCGAAGAAACGCCTCTCGGCCTCCAACGCCAGCTTGCGGCCTACGACCACGCCTTGCATGAAATCTATCCGGATCATCAGATCACAACCGCAATTTTATGGACACACACCGGCACCCTGACCGTTTTGCCGCGACCGCGCCTTCACGAAGCCCTGAGCACACTCGCTACGTCTTGACCAATGGGTCGGGGGTTCTTAGTTTCAGCCTTCAACGAATTTTCGCCAAGGAGCACCCCAATGGCAACCGTAGCAGTAACAGACGCAACTTTTGACGCCGAAGTACGCCAGTCCGATATCCCCGTCGTCGTGGATTTCTGGGCAGAGTGGTGTGGCCCGTGCAAACAGATCGGCCCCGCTTTGGAAGAGCTTTCATCTGAAATGGAAGGCAAAGTTAAGATCGTCAAAGTGAACGTCGATGAGAACCCGAATTCGCCCGCGCAAATGGGCGTGCGCGGCATCCCTGCGCTGTTTGTTTTCAAGAACGGTGAAGTTGTGTCGAACAAAGCAGGCGCTGCACCCAAGGCCGCACTGCAAGGGTGGATCGAAGAGTCTATCTAAGCGTTTGAAAACTGATTGAGCGAAAGGGCGTCCTGCGGGGCGCCCTTTTTCGTTCAGACAGGCCAGCCGTGATTGCGCAATACTGCTGTAATCTTTGTTTTTGTCTCCGAACGACCGGCATTGATGGATCGTAATTGCAGGAACCAATAGAGATAAGCCGCATAATCCGGCGTGTGCGTTTGAACGTCCTCAAAGGCACGCTCTGCCCCAAGGGTTTCGACGTTCAGAGCAATATGCTGAAAGTCCGACTTGCCAAACAAGATCAATGGCTTGCCAAAGAAATACCCTTCAAACCCAACAGCAGAATTCTGCGTGACGATATAGTCGCAATTCTGCAGGTAGCGCGGCGAACCTGCCTCTTTTATCAACAAGCGGCCGTCCGAAGTGAGGCTTTCTAAAGCGTGTTGTTCTTCGGTGGAATAGGTCTCGGATGGGTGCAAGGTTACGACAATCTGACGCGCGGTCTCTTGTTTTAGAACTGTCTTCACCATCTCGACCGGACTGCATGACTGAAACGATCTTTTTCGCAGCAACTGTCCTTGCAACGGGACATAAACATACCCGTCTTCACGTGCATGTTGCGCCGCATCATCAAACAAACGCTGCCGCCAAAACCGATAGAAATTCGCAGCCTTGCGTTCGTCGATAGCACTGGCATCAAACGGTTCTTTCGCAACGGGCCAATCCCAGCGCGCGGCCTCCCGCTCAATATGCCAGAACGGATAGATATACGTTTTGCGAAACGTCAGCCCGCGGGCATTAGCAGGCGGATCCATCAGGTAAAGGCCCCGCCCCGGACGGGCCATGGCACGCAATCGGGCTAGATCATCATCATTGTCAAAGGCCACCGTGAGCCCAGCGCCTGTCAGAACTTCGCCTACCTTTTTGATAAAGTTATGCCCGCCACGCTCTGCCTGCTTTCGCAGTTGTGGCGGCAAGTAAAATGTCACTGTATCGCGGGCGCTCATAGGCCCGACGCTAGCCTTGCCCTTCATCATGAACAACCCGTGCGGGGTTGTTTGCCCAGCGTCGCCCCGCCATATATGCAGCAGCGACAAGGAGTAGACGATGGCAAGTGAAGAGTTTCCCGGCTGGCACGGCACGACAATCATTGGGGTCCGCAAAGGCGGGCAAGTTGTGATCGCTGGTGACGGGCAGGTCAGCCTTGGTCAAACTGTCATCAAAGGCACTGCCCGCAAGGTGCGGCGTTTGTCGCCCGGTGGACAGGATGTGATCTGCGGCTTTGCCGGATCAACAGCTGATGCGTTTACGCTGCTTGAGCGGTTGGAAAAAAAGCTTGAGGCGACGCCTGGCCAATTGGCCCGTGCTTCAGTGGAGTTGGCCAAAGACTGGCGCACCGACAAATACCTGCAAAAGCTGGAAGCCATGCTGATCGTCAGCGATGGAAAAGAGCTTCTGGTGATCACTGGTGCAGGCGATGTGCTGGAGCCGGAGCATGATATCGCAGCCATCGGATCGGGCGGAAACTACGCACTCGCCGCTGGTCGTGCGCTGATGGACACCAAAAAAGACGCCGAAACGATTGCGCGCGACGCAATGGCGATTGCCGCTGATATTTGCGTTTATACCAATGGCAATCTGACGGTTGAGGCCATCAAAGCATGATCGAACGCGATGATCTCAAAGCTGCCGTTGGCAGTGGCTTGATCAATGAAAAGCAGGCGGCAGGGTTAATTAGTCTTTCTGACAGCCGCCGCGGCGCGCGCGAAAATCTGAACCCGGGTGACGAACCGTTTGAATTGTTCAAAGGGTTCAACGAAATCTTCATCGTTATTGGCCTGATTATCCTGTCTTTTGGCTGGTGGGGTGTTGTCGCACTCGCACTGGGCGATGAGGTTGTGAACCTGCAAGACTACGCCATGTGGGTCACGCTGATTGGCGGCGGTATTCTGTGGCTGCTTTCTGAATACTTTGTCCGCAAACGCCGCATGGTTGCCCCTGCTATCGCCCTTTCTGTCATGTTCGCAGCTAATGCAGCCTTCGGGTTTACAGCCGTCATGTCTGAACCATTCATGATCGCGCAAAACGATTATACCAGTGTCCCATTCCCGCTGATCCTCGCGACGCTTACGCTCGCCATCTATTGGTGGCGCTTTCGCGTTCCTTTCGCGATGGCAATGATTGCCGTAGGTCTTTTCATCGTGGCCATCGTTTATGCCGCCAGCCACGCAGGACGGATTGCTGATTTTAGCGAGTTCTTCCTGCTATCCGCAGGTGGCCCCTTTGCTTGGATCACCTTGGCCCTAGGCGTCCTCGTTTTCATCGTCGCGATGATGTTCGACATGAGCGATCCGCACCGTGTGACCCGTCGATCGGCCAACGGTTTCTGGCTGCATGTTGTTGCAGCGCCCGCGTTGGTGAACACTATGGCGCTGTCACTATTGGATCAGGAAAACGGCGGTTCAAATCTAGTCCTGTTGGGCGTCCTGCTTCTCTTCGCTATCGTCGCTATCGTGATCGACCGACGCTCTTTCCTCATCGCAGCCATCGGCTATATCGTGGCACTCGCCGCAACTGTCTTCGACGGCGACGGGGCCGCACTTACTGTGTTGGTCCTCGGCATCGTCCTTCTTCTTCTTGGTGCGTTTTGGGAACGCATACGGGCACGCATTCTACGCCTGATGCCTGGTTTTGTCCCATTGCACCGCCTTCCCCCTTCACAAGTTTAAGGCTCATCATGACTGACCTGACCCCTCGCGAAATCGTCTCTGAACTCGACCGGTTCATCATCGGCCAGAAGGATGCCAAACGCGCCGTAGCCGTAGCATTGCGGAACCGTTGGCGGCGCAAACAGTTGGGCGATGACCTGCGTGATGAGGTCTATCCAAAGAACATCCTGATGATCGGGCCCACCGGCGTTGGCAAAACCGAAATCTCGCGCCGTTTGGCAAAACTGGCACGCGCGCCCTTTCTGAAGGTCGAAGCAACCAAATTCACCGAAGTGGGTTATGTCGGCCGCGATGTCGAACAAATCATTCGAGATCTGGTTGATACAGCCATCATCGATACCCGCGAGCACATGCGCGAAGACGTCAAGGCCAATGCCCGCGCTGCGGCAGAAGAACGGGTCATCACCGCCGTTGCCGGTACAGATGCGCGTGAAGGCACACGGGATATGTTTCGCAGAAAACTGAAATCCGGCGACCTAGATGACACAATCATCGAGCTTGAGTTGACCGATAACTCCAACCCTATGGGCGGCTTTGAAATCCCCGGTCAGCCAGGAGGTGGCATGGGCGGCATGATGAACCTTGGTGATCTTTTTGGCAAAGCGATGGGTGGGCGCACCGTAAAAAAGCAAATGACCGTTGCAGACAGCTATGATGCGCTGATTGCCGATGAAGCCGACAAGTTGCTAGACGACGAAACCGTCACCAAAGCAGCTCTCGAAGCGGTCGAACAGAACGGGATCGTTTTTCTTGATGAGATCGACAAGGTTTGCGCCCGCGCTGATGCGCGTGGGGCCGATGTCTCCCGCGAGGGCGTGCAGCGCGATTTGTTGCCGTTGATCGAAGGCACGACGGTCTCCACCAAGCACGGGCCGATAAAGACAGACCATATCCTTTTCATTGCATCCGGCGCTTTCCATGTCGCGAAACCTTCAGACCTGCTGCCCGAACTGCAAGGCCGCCTGCCAATTCGCGTTGAACTACGTGCTCTGACGGAAGATGATTTTGTGCGCATCCTGACCGAAACCGACAATGCGCTGACACTCCAGTATTCTGCCTTGATGAAAACAGAAGAAGTCACTGTCACCTTCACCGAAGACGGCATCAAAGCCTTGGCCAAGATTGCCGCTGAGGTGAACGAGGCCGTGGAAAACATCGGTGCGCGCCGCCTTTACACGGTGATCGAGCGCGTGTTCGAAGACCTGTCCTTCAACGCACCA
>ENA-OQVM01001852-OQVM01001852.1-marine-metagenome-genome-assembly--contig:-NODE-1852-length-26429-cov-7.324150_pt1 | contig 26429 bp, 23 predicted proteins | sample MGYA00237776_ERZ505498 | MGnify/ENA primary metagenome ERZ505498 (study PRJEB26159, sample SAMN06265151) | marine metagenome | isolation source: Helgoland LTER site | place: Germany:Helgoland, sampling...
TTAACCGCAGCAATTTCAAAATCAAATTGTGTTTGCATCTTTACCAACCAAATTAGGGAAAAGATTGGCGTCATGTTTGGAAGCCCAGAGACTACACCAGGTGGAAGAGCTTTAAAATTTTTCTGTTCGGTAAGAATGGACATACGAAGAATTGGACAGATTAAAGAAGCCAATGGAACAGTTACTGGATCAAGAACCAGACTAAAAGTGGTTAAAAACAAAGTAGCACCTCCATTTACCGCCTGCGAATTTGATATCATGTACAACGAGGGAATATCCAAAACGGGATCAGTAATCGATCTAGGAATAGAGCATAACATTTTAACAAAAAAAGGTGCATGGATTTCGTTTGAAGGAAACTTAGTTGGACAAGGAAGAGAAGCAGCCAAACAAACCTTGGCCGAAAACCATGAATTGATGGCAAAAATAACTGCCGGAATCATGGAAAAAGTACAAGTAACGGTTGGATCTGTTCTTGCCCAGGGTAATACAGAGGACGGGGAATAAGGAACGCGCCGCCCTACCCCGCAGTGATAGATACAATCATTGCTCTGGCCACTCCTGCTGGAGAATCGGCTTTGGCTGTAATTCGTGTAAGTGGTCAACTCTCAAATATAATTGCAAAGAAAGCGTGCAATTGTACAAAACCTAAACCAAGAAATGCATATCTTGTAAATTATCGATCTGCCGATGGGGAAACATTAGATCAAGTTGTCATTACTTTTTTTAATAAAGGAAACTCCTACACCGGAGAAGTTTCACTCGAAATTTCGTGTCACGGTAATCCATTAATCACCGAAATGATCTGTAAAGACCTAATTAATCGAGGATGTCGAATAGCACATCCTGGTGAATTTACTAGGCAGGCATTCCTTAACGGGAAAATTGACCTCCCACAGGCTGAATCTGTGGCACAAATTATTGCAGCAAAAAATGAACAAGCACTTACCCTAGCCCAACGAAATTTAAAGGGGAAACTTTCCGATAAACTATTATCCATTCAACAAGATATCTTAAACCTACAAGCTTCCATTGAAGCACACATAGACTTCCCCGAAGATGATTTACACGAAAATGATCAAGAAAGAGTTCATCAGAAAGTAAGAAAAATAGTCCAGGAGCTTGAAGCATTACTCTTACAATCTACAAGAACTAAACTATTAACTAGAAACATTAGAGTGGTTCTTACAGGATTACCTAATGTTGGAAAAAGTAGCTTGTTTAATGCTCTAGCAGGCAAGAATCGAGCACTTATTCACTCTGAATCAGGAACAACAAGAGATTATTTAGAATTTGATATTAAAATTGGTAAATTCTGGATAACGCTTGTTGATACAGCTGGAGTTCATAATGCATCCGAGCAAATTGAGTTAGCTGGTATTGAAATGAGTCTTGAACAAGCAAATGAAGCTGATTTGTTTCTTTGGGTGATTGACAACTCAGTCCCCCACCCTACCGAACTCCCAGAAAAATTTACCAAATTATTACAAAGCAAGCCTACACTACTCATTCGTAATAAATCAGACTTGGGTAAAAATAATTGGGCACCAAATTATAATCCCTCGCCCAAAGCAATAAACATAAGTTCAACCGGAAAATATGGTCTCAGGGAATTGGAGACGCTTTTACTAGAAATAATACAAAAACTCACAGGAGAAGGATCAGAAAATGAATATCTCGTAGGTGTAAGGCACGAAGTACTCATTAAAAACTGCTTGGATAAGTTGAACCGTTTCTTGACAGAATCAAATAATGAAGTTGGAGATGAAATTATATCAATGCACCTTACTGAAGCTCGAAATGAATTAGACATAATGATTGGAAGAAAAACAAACGAAGACATGCTTGATATTCTCTTTGGAGAATTCTGTATAGGGAAGTAAGGATGACACTAAGGGTAAACACACCTAAAAAGCCCTATGATGTAATTGTATGCGGTGCTGGTCATGCTGGTTGTGAAGCAGCCATTGCTGCATCAAAACAAGGAGCAGATGTCCTACTGCTAACAGGAAATTTAGATACCATTGCTCAAATGAGTTGTAACCCTGCCATTGGTGGACAAGGAAAAGGACAAATTGTACGCGAAATCGATGCATTAGGGGGAGAAATGGCATTAAATGCTGACTTTACTGCCATTCAATTTAAACTTTTAAATACTTCTAAAGGAAAAGCTGTCCAAGCACCAAGGGCACAATGTGATAAAAAAGCCTACCAGTTAAGGATGAAGCATGTTCTCGAACAACAGCCCAATCTAACGCTATTTCAAGCAATGGTGGATGGCTTAATCGTTCAAAACTCTTGTTGTAACGGAGTTACCACATCAATGGGACTTCACTTTTACGGTAAAACAGTCGTAGTAACCACAGGAACTTTCTTACAAGCATCGACTCACATAGGACAATCAAAGACGGAAGGAGGTAGACTAGGCGATCATTCAGCAAAGGGACTTTCCTCGCATTTCATAAAGCATGGCATAGAACTTAAGCGCTTTAAGACTGGGACTCCTCCAAGGCTTCTAGGTAATTCTATTAATTTTAATGGCTTGGCAGAACAATCCGGAGATCAAGATCCTACTAAATTCGCTTTTTACGATAGTAGAACTGATACCGAGATGTTCCACGTGGAACAAAATAGAAGGTGGCCGACAAAAGGTAGTCATGAATTAGGTTCAAATTTAGTAAAATGCTTTCTTACCTCGACCACAGAAACTACCCATAAACTTATTAATGAAAACCTCCACCTTTCACCACTTTATAAAGGTGATATTGTTGGAACCGGACCAAGGTATTGCCCCAGTATTGAAGACAAGGTAGTTCGCTTTTCTGACAAAGATTCGCACCGTATTCATCTAGAACCTGAAGGGGTCAACACAGACGAATGGTATATTAACGGTCTCTCAACTTGCTTACCCTTTGATGTTCAGCAAAAAGTCATCAAATCCATACCAGGCCTCGAAAATGCGATGATTATCCGACCCGCTTATGCGGTGGAATATGACTATGCACCTCCAACTCAACTGAAGAAAAGCCTTGAATCTTTGCTGGTTAAATCACTATTCTTTGCTGGTCAAATAAATGGTACTTCAGGATACGAAGAAGCTGCTGCACAGGGACTTATGGCAGGTATAAATGCTTCCAGGACAGCCTTATGCTTAAACTCTTTCTCGATTTATCGAGATGAAGGTTATATAGGTGTCCTTATCGATGACCTAACCGCCAAAGGGGTTACCGAACCGTATCGTATGTTTACTAGTCGTGCGGAACATCGTCTTCTTTTTAATCATGGAAGTGCTGAGCATCGCTTTTTAAAAAAGGCTGATATATACAACTTACATTCCTCATCAAGAAGAGAAAATATTAAGAACCAACTACAAACCACTGAAACATGGATCAAAATCTTTGAAACCAATAAATCTGATTCAGGTATAACTTATGCCCATCAAATTAAATCAGTTCCAGAAGTAGAAATTAATTTTCCCGAATCTTTTTACCAATTGCCCCAGTCGGTGCAAAATGAAGTAATTTATCGAATCACCTACGATGGATATTTGAAAAGAGAAATTGCTGCGGCAAAACGGATAAAAAATGCCGAAAACCTCGAAATACCATCTTCTTTTTCCTATGACTCACTTCCAGGATTGCGAACGGAGTGTACAGAAAAGCTTAACCAGGTAAGACCAAGTACTCTAGGGCAAGCTTCTCGAATATCAGGTGTTAATCCTGCAGACATTAGCATAGTACACATTTACTTAGAACGTTTTACCAAACTACAAAAGAATAAAGGTGATTGAAAATGAGACAGAGAATAATAATCATGCTGAGTTTGAATTAAAAAGAGCTTCGCGAATTAATGGGGTAGGGGAGTTCATTAATCGAATCATTTCCCCGAAGGTCAAAGAGAAGAATTCAAGGGGGATATGCCTAGAGATTGGTTGCGGCCATGGCCATTGGTTGTCATCGTATGCTGAATCTGATTCTCAAAATATTTTTGTCGGCATTGACCTAATTAGTAAAAGAATAAGGAAAGCTGAGCGCAAAAAAGATTCTTTCAAACTTAAAAACCTCTTTTTTCTCAAGGCAGAAGCAAGTGAGTTTCTTCATGCACTGCCAAGTGATTTACCTGTGATAAAAACTTTTATCATGTACTCTGATCCCTGGCCCAAGAAGAGACATTTTAAAAAGCGACTCATTCAAAACAATTTTCTAAGTCTATTGGCTGAAAAGTCTCATATTAACTCAAACCTATTTTTCAAAACTGACCACCGGGGGTATTTTGATTGGACAACTCATTTAATCAAAGATTCCTCTCATTGGACTTATTCAAAAGAGAAATGGCCTCACGACGCAGGTAGTTTTTTTGGCGAACTCTTCCCATCCTCGTTTTACTGTTCCGCCAAAACATCATAAGCGCAACTAATCTCGATCCGCTTATTTTTTAATTCAGTAGTTTGTATGTTTTTTCTTAGAACTTGTGAATTGACCAAAGATAAAGTTCAGCTTATAAGTTTTGCCATCTCGTGAAACGATTAGCTCTATTAATTCTTCTATGCCCATTTACAGCTTTAAACGCAGCTGGAGATGGTGTTAAGGTAACCGCTGAAACTGTTTTTAGCATTGGTCAATTTCCCGTTACTAATTCCATGGTTACTAGTTGGATAGTATCACTCCTTTTGGTTTTTTCCATCAAACTTTTAGTTGGTCGCCCACAATTGATACCAGGCAAAGGTCAATTAATTCTTGAGTCTTTAATTGGTGGGATTCGCGGGATCATTGAACCAATAGTTGGAAAGAAAGTATTTTTTCCGTCTTTTTGGCTTCTCAGCGGACTTTTCTTTTTCATATTAATCCAAAATTGGAGCGGACTTCTTCCAGGTGTGGGCACAATTGGTTATGGTACTTATTCGGATGATCATTTTAGTATTGGTAAACCTCTCATAAGACCTGGGAATGCAGATCTTAATATGACCCTAGCTCTAGCACTGGTTGCCAATATTTTTTGGTTATATTTCATCGTTAAGTATGCTGGAATCAAAGCCATCGCGAAAGATTGGTTTGGTAACAAGGCTGACAAATCGGAAGTTAGTGCTACCATCTTTGGTTTTTTGGGCATCATCTTTCTCGCTGTTGGTTTCATCGAGGTAGTTTCAATTCTGTTCCGACCGGTCTCTTTAACTTTTCGTCTTTTTGGAAATGTATTTGGTGGTGAAAGCCTTTTGCACAGTATGTTCTATTTAGTTCCTCAGTTAAAGTGGATTCTTCCTGTACCTTTTTATTTCATGGAGGTTCTGATTGGTTTGGTTCAGGCACTAGTTTTTATGCTTCTGATTTCTGTTTACATTGGATTAATATGCAACCATGACGAAGGAGAAAAACACTAATTTCAGTATGGGACTATATTCATTTGTAGACATACCTAACTATAATTAAAACTAAACAATAAATTACTATGATAGAAGTACTCGCACAAGCATCTGAACAAGCATCAGGTATAACTGGAAGCATACAATCGGCCCTTGGTTGCCTTGGTGCCGCAATAGGGGTTGGTATTGTTGGAATGAAAGCCGTCGAAGCGGTCGGACGCAACCCAGACGCAGCCGGTGCAATTTTGGTTCAGTCGATTATAGGCATGGCTCTTGCAGAAGCTGTAGCTTTTTACTCCCTTTTTCTCTAATTAAGAGGGACCTAAGTCCCCAATCGCCTCATGATAGTTTTAGCCAGCCTAACTGACACCGCTCAAGGTATAGTCGAAACCTTCGGTATTGATTGGCCTATGCTAATCGCCCAAGCGATCAACTTCTTGATTGTTGCTTTTGTTATATGGAAGTTTGCTTTTAAAAACGTCCTTTCCACGATTAAAGAACGTGAAAAGCAGATAGCTGACTCTTTGAGCAATGCCGATAAGATTAAACTTGAGCTAGAAGAAACTGAAAAGCAGCAGCAGGAGACACTTCAAGAGGCTTCCATTGCTGCCAAAAAAACAATTTCTTCCGCACAAGAGCAGGCTAAAGCTTTTATCGAAGCTCAGAAAGAAGATGCACGCAAACAAGCCGAAGAAATTATTTCGAAAGCAAAATCTGCCATGGAACAAGAAAGAGAGAGAGTTTTAAAAGAAGCTCGCGAAGAAATTGCCTCGCTTGTCGTGCAAACGGCGTCCAAAGTTTTATCGAAAGATTTATCAGAAGATGAAAAGCATAAATTTGCTTCCCGTGCTACTGACGAGTTAAATCTTTCCGTTTAAACCTTCTCCTTTATGTCCTCGCAATTCAACTACCTAGTTCAAGAACTTGTCAGAAAGTCCTCAAATGAACATGACTTTGTAGATAAAAATCTAGTCAACGAAGTATTAGTTGGTCTCAAGGAATGCAAGCCTGCTAAACACCTTGAGATTTTAAAAGACTATTTGGCTGCGATAACCAAAAAGCTTCGTTTCCAGCTTGTCGAACTTGAGTTCGCTGCCGAACCAAACGATTCAGTTATCACTAAGCTTAAAGATAAAATCAATGCGGCTAATACCCTTCCTGTCGATTTCAAATACACGGTCAACAAAAGTCTTATTGCTGGTTTTCGTATAAGATTAGTTGATGATGTTTTTGAGGACTCCGTAAAATCTAGGTTATCCAAACTCTCTCAATCTTTTACATCATAATACCAAACCTCCTAAAATGAGTTCCATAACTGATCTAATTCGAAAAGAAATAGAAAATCTTTCTACCGATGCCACTCATACCAACATCGGTACAATCATAACTTTAGCTGATGGCGTTGCTAGAGTTGATGGTCTTTCCAAAGTAATGTACAACGAAATGATCGAGTTTCCCAATAATGTTTTGGGCATTGCTCTGAATTTGGAAGAAGACTCGGTAGGTTGCGTTTTACTTGGGGATGTTAGTTCGCTTAAAGAAGGAGATGAGGCACGGACAACGGGCAAGCTACTATCAGTACCAGTTGGTAAGGAATTACTTGGTAGGGTCGTAGATGCAGTAGGGCGCCCCATGGACGGTAAGGGTGCTCTTAATGCTAATGAATCCCTTCCTGTAGAAAGAATTGCTCCAGGTATCATTCCCAGAAAATCTGTCGACCAACCTCTGCAAACAGGAATCATGGCGGTTGACTCGATGGTACCGATTGGTAGGGGTCAGCGTGAGTTAATTATCGGTGATCGCTCCACTGGAAAAACCACCATTGCAATCGATACTATTATAAATCAGGCCAAGATTAATAAACAGGGTGAAGCCTCTGGTGATGCAAACTTTCGTCCTGTCTTTTGTGTGTATGTTGCAATAGGTCAGAAAAATGCGAATGTAGCCCGAACAATTAAAACCTTGGAGGAAAGTGGTGCTATGGAATATGTCACCATTGTTTCTGCACCAGCTGCCGACAACCCAGCGAACCAATACCTTGCCCCATACTCTGGATGTGCAATGGGGGAATGGTATATGGAGAACGGAATGGACGCCTTAATCGTTTATGATGATTTGTCTAAACATGCTGTCGCCTACCGTCAAATTTCTCTCATTCTGAAACGCCCATCAGGTCGTGAAGCGTATCCTGGAGATGTCTTTTATCTGCACTCACGCTTACTTGAGAGATCTGCCAGGTTGAAAGAAGATTGTGGAAATGGGTCTTTAACTGCTCTTCCTATTATTGAAACTCAAATGGGCGATGTTGCTGGATACATTCCCACGAACGTAATATCTATAACCGATGGTCAGATTTTTCTAGAAGGTGACCTTTTTAATAAAGGAATTCGTCCTGCCGTATCGGTTGGTCTTTCGGTATCAAGAGTTGGTTCAGCCGCTCAAATCAAGGCCTACAAGAAAGTTGCCGGCAAAGTAAAACTGGAACTTGCCCAGTTCCGTGAGCTTGCTGCCTTCTCGCAGTTTGAATCCGATTTAGATGCAGCAACAAAAGCAAGCCTAGACAGGGGTGCACGTATTGTTGAACTTTTTAAACAAACCGCATCTAATCCTATCGCCGTAGAGATTCAAACAGTAATTATGTGGGCCATGCAAAACAACTTCTTTGATTCCATTGATGTTGCCGATGTAAATAGAGCGACCCAAAGCCTTCGTGATTACATGGAAACTCAAGGGAAAGAAGCCTGCGAATTGATTTACTCATCCGGGAAATTAGAAGAGGAAACCGAACAAAAACTTCGTAGTTCGGTTGAAGATTGGAAGCGCAGCTTCTCTTGATTTCCTAAACTTTTACTTTCTCTTTCATCTTATTTAAAACATGGCTAACTCACGTGATATACGATTGCGTATTAAGGGAGTAAAAAGCACCCGCCAAATCACTAAGGCGATGCAAATGGTTGCCACTTCAAAAATGAAGAAGGCACAGGACGCTGCTAAGTGCGGTCGGCCCTATGCGATGCTTCTGGCTGATTTAATTGTATCAGTTGCCGATGAATTTGAGGAGATTACTCATAAATATTTCAACGACCGACCAGTTAGGCACCGAGGGATTTTAGTAATTGGAACCGACAAAGGACTTTGCGGTGCTCTAAATTCTAACCTCTTTAGAATGCTTTCTGATGTAGATTCATCTGCAAAATTTGTTTCTGTCGGGAAGCGTGCCACCCAGTACTTATCCCGAACACACAGAGATTTACTCGCAGACTTTACTCTTCCAGATAAGCCTCGCTATGCGGACATTAAGCCAATAATCGAATTTTTGCTTAGGTCCTATGGTGACGATAAAATTGACACCATTGAGGTTCTGCACACTGGGTTTATTAACACGCTTCGACAGGAACCTGAGCTTGTTCGTTTATTCCCACTTAATGACCTAGATGAGATGAGCCAAAAACTTCACGAGAGATTTGGTGTTAATGATCACCAAGTCCCCAAAGACAACCGAGAAATTCTTATCGAAAACCGTAATGATGTTTTATCTGAACTAGGTACACTCTACTTAAAGCAGGAAATTCATCAAATGGTTATGGAATCTCAAGCTTCTGAACACAGTGCCCGTATGGTTGCGATGAAAACAGCCACCGACAACGCAGGAAATCTGCTCAACGACCTTACCCTCCAATACAACCGCGCGCGCCAAGCCGCTATCACCCAGGAAATCCTTGAGATTTCTGCCTCAACCCTTTCTAACTAAAACCTACCTTCTTATCATGGAACAGGATAATTCGAATACAAGCCAAGGAAAAATCGTACAGGTCATCGGAGCCGTCGTTGACGCCGAGTTCCCAGCCGGCAATATGCCCAAAATTTACGATGCCCTTGAAATCACTTACAAGCTAGACGATTCCAGCGATGCCAAGCTCGTTTTAGAAACGCAACAACACCTTGGAGAAAACAGGGTACGAGCTGTTGCCATGTCTTCCACGGAGGGCCTCGTTCGTGGAATGGATATAGTTAACACTGCCAACCCAATCTCCGTACCAGTTGGCGAAAAAGTTCTCGGAAGAATTTTTAATGTAACTGGAGATACTGTGGACAATAAAGGAGATTGTGGCCACTCGGAAACTCGACCTATTCACCGGCAAGCTCCAACTCTGATCGATCAGGATACAGAGGCTAATATTCTTGAAACAGGTATTAAGGTCATCGATTTAATTTGTCCCTTCATCAAGGGAGGTAAGGTTGGTGCGTTCGGAGGTGCTGGTGTAGGTAAGACCGTTGTGATCATGGAATTGATCAATAACATTGCCAAAGCCCACGGTGGGTACTCTGTATTTGCTGGGGTAGGGGAACGTTCCCGGGAAGGTAATGATCTTTATCAGGAAATGTCAGAAGCGGGTGTCATCAACCAAGAAGATATTTCCAAATCCAAGGTTGCCTTGGTTTATGGGCAAATGAACGAGCCTCCCGGAGCCCGCATGAGAGTCGCCCTTTCAGGTTTGACTATGGCCGAATATTTCCGTGACGAAATGGGGCAAGATGTTTTACTTTTCGTAGATAATATTTTCCGTTTCTCCCAAGCCGGATCCGAGGTATCCGCACTTTTGGGCCGATCCCCATCTGCAGTTGGATACCAGCCCACACTCGCTGAAGAAATGGGCATCCTGCAAGAGCGTATAACTTCGACTAAAAAAGGCTCGATCACCTCTTTCCAAGCCGTTTATGTTCCTGCTGATGATTTAACTGATCCTGCTCCAGCAAACACCTTTGCACACCTTGACTCAACTATCGTATTGGAGCGTTCGATTGCTGAGCTCGGCATTTACCCAGCGGTTGACCCCTTGGCTTCGGTATCAAATGCACTCTCGCCGGAAATTGTTGGTGAAGAACACTTTGGAGTAGCTCGAGGTGTCCAGGAAGTACTCCAGGCTTACAAAGACCTCCAGGATATTATCGCCATCCTCGGGTTGGATGAGTTATCTCCCGAGCAAAAACAAACGGTTTTCCGAGCCCGCAAAATACAAAAATTCCTTTCTCAACCCTTCCATGTAGCTGAAGTATTTACGGGTGTTTCTGGTGAATATGTACCTGTTAAAGATACCATTCGTGGATTCAAAATGATCTTAGATGGTGAATTGGATGAGGTCGCTGAGAATGACTTTTATATGAAGGGTGGAATTGACTCTGTCATCGGTGGAGAGAATTCCTAACTCATCGCTGCTTAGTTCGTCATGCCTATAACCCTCGAAATCGTTACCCCTGACGCCACGGTTTATTCCGAGGAAGTCGATCATGTAGTTGTGCCTACCGCCAATGGAAAGATCGATATATTGTCCCATCATGTTCCTGTTATCGACAAACTAATTGCCGGTGATCTTAAGGTTGAAAAGAATGGGACCATCGAATACCTAGCTGTTAGTTCTGGCTTTGTTGAAGTCTATTCAGAAAAGGTCTCCATACTGACTGATGAAGCTCTCAAAATTAATGAACAGGACGATTCCAAAATTGAGGAAGCAGTTAAACGAGCTCAAGAAGCATTATCCGAGGGTAAGAAAAGTAACTTAGATTTCGCCGCGATCCAAAAACTTGAAGCCGCCACGCGATTTGCTTTGGCTCAACAGATCGCCAAAGGCAAATCCAGATAGTTATAAATGGTGGGCCCTGTCGGACTTGAACCGACGACCTGCCGATTATGAGTCGGATGCTCTAACCAACTGAGCTAAGGGCCCGAAACAAATAAACTACATGTTTTCTTGTAGGTTACAAGTTTGATATCAAGTCCGGACACCGTTCCTTAATTTTTTAAGCGGCCAAGGGCAATATATCTGCAGCTAAAGCATTAAAGATTTTATCTCTTCTGAGACGTGCTTGCTCAATATTTTGCGTCTTTAGGGATCGTCTTCTCCTATCTGATGTTACAGGGGTAGGGTAGACTGTATAATGCAGCCACCAAGTACCGTTGTTATTCCACAAATGATGATTAAGGTTGGACTCGTCCACACGGATCGCGAGTTCTTCAGAATTGGTTGTATTGGATGGTTTCATGGCACGTAGTTTGGTTGATACGCACTTTGTTCGAGTAGCCAAATATTCGAACAGAGCACTGATTTCGGTTTTTACTTAAACCGCACATCTAGGTCAATGACCTGTGAACCACCGTGACCGCTCAAAACGTTCGGTTGGTTGCCGGATAAATCCGACTGTCTGTAGATGCACTTGGCTGGATTATTTAAAGAACAGGATTATTATTCTCGTTGAAAAAGATGAAATGGGCAAACCTATCCTGTGTCATAAACTTTGTTAGCGTTTATCACGCAGTACAATATTGAACCAATCCCGAAGAACTTTTCTTTCTGGTATATCTCGTAGTACCCAAGTGTTGGTATGATTCGCGAATGACATTGCCTTAAAAGTAAAATTTCCTGAGGGGTATACTTCTTTGAGGTATTGCCTCGTTTCTTCAACACTTCCCTCATGACTAATAAATTGTGGTCTATTTCCCAATCTTTTCAGTCGAGTTTTAGCAGAAGTCCGATCACTTCTGGCATATTTCCATTTCTGAACTCCGTCGTAATGACTGTGACAGATGAAACCGCACCATAGTGATGCAATCTGATCATCATAGAGGCCGATATAATTACAGGCGATAGCACCTCGAGAAAACCCAGCAATAAATAGATTAGAAATATCACCACCATATTCCCTGCATATGCGATCTACGGTCTTCTTGCAGTATTCTACCGTCGCATCAACATCACCCCACCAAGTTAGGGCATTTCTTTGATTTTCTACATCGACAAAAGGCATGGATACCCAGATGACACCTTTACCAGCAGATATGCCGTAACCAAGGTTACTCCCTTCGAGCAATCCGTGACTGCTCTTCCACTTGTTTCCTGAATACTCAACAATTACTGGATACTTCTCTCCCTTAACCCAGTCAGTTGGAAGATAAAGAAGGTGGTACACCTCCGAGCCCATGTATTCATGGTTCACATGCCTAACTCGTTTACCTGGGGTTGGCAATTCATCGGTTGTCGATGGAACAACAAGATCAAACCCAGTTTTTTTAAGATCCTTCGCAATGAGCAAAGACAGATGAATCATTCCTGCAATTGTCAGTATGATAACTTTTCTGATCATTTCATTTCTAGAGTCAAAGAATTGTACCCAATCAAACAGTTGTTACATTTACCAATCAGCAATACCTATTGAAAGGCCTCAGCTGAATCAACGATTTGAATGTTTCAAGCAGCACAAACTTTGGAAAGAATAATTGACTTCATTGAAAAATAGTTGAGGTAGCAGAAATGTAAGACTGTAAGGTTAATTTTTTAAGAACCATGAATAAACCTGAGATATTATCACTGCGAACAAACCACAAAAAAGGTTCCCTGACTCTTATCTGTCACTCATCAACTTATATTATTTTTTGCCTCGCTGACTTTTCCAAAGCTTTATGTTCAGAACATCATTTTTAGCTTCTGGTCCATCCGTGCTTCGACCCCGTTGAACATCCAGAGTTAAATCTGCCAAAAGCCTTTCGGCCACATCGGGGCGAGAAAGGTATAGATTATTCTGTTCGCTCGGGTCTTTTTCCATGTTGTAAAGTTGGGCTGAAGCTGTCTTCGCACCAACTTCACTCTCTTTTGGAGAAGACCAACCCCCGGACCCTTTAGCCAGAAGAAGCTTCCACTTGCCTTGGCGGTAGGCGAAGTGACCAGAAATAGAGTGGTGGATTATGCCCTTTCGGCTTGAAACAATAGCCTGGCCGGAAAGTGCGGGTAAGAAACTCACGCTATCTTCTGCCATTCCAGGTGCTTTCTCTCCAGTGATGTCAGAAATCGTGGCAAAGAAATCGACCAAAGTTATAAGTTGATCGCTTTGGGATGCGGCTTCGACCATACCCGGCCAACGAACCAGAAAGGGTACCCTGTGCCCACCTTCCCAAATATCTGCCTTTGAACCTCGGTACTGAGCACTTACATGATGCCCCTGTTTACGGAGCCGAGATATGTTTGCTGCCTTTGAACATCCGTTGTCACTCGTAAAGACTACTAGGGTATTTTTCGCAAAGCCATTTTTATCTAATGCATTCATGATCGCCCCGACAGTAGCGTCTGTTTGCATGACAAAATCTCCATACGGGCCAAGCCCGCTCTTCCCCTGCCACTCTGCAGTAGGTACGATTGGTGTGTGCGGCGAGCCGAGCGGTACATAAAGGAAGAAAGGCTGAGCCTGGTACTTGGTGCGCCCTTCAATATAGGCCACCGATTTTTCGGTGAGTCGGGGCAGGTTATGGATTTCATCCAATTGCTCGACCACCTTGTTGTTTTCAATAATGGTATCCATATGACCGGCGTGATGAATACCGTGGAAATAATCAAATCCTCGATGTACTGGCCCATCGGGGATGGTGGACCCAATCGGAGCCCGCTTCATTCTAGGTAGGATCTTACCTGTCTTAGCGTCCTGATACTTAAAATCCAGATGCCATTTACCAATAATGCCTGTTGCATAGCCCTGCTTTTTCAACAAACCAGCCACAGTGAGGCGGTCTGGTGCAATCAGGCATGGAGCAAAGCCCTGGACCACACCACTTTGTAAACGTGTTCGCCAGCTATACCTACCAGTCAGCAAGCCGTACCGTGTTGGCGTACAAACCGAAGATCCCGAATGGGCATCGGTAAAAGTCATGCCCTGGCTTGCAAGCCTGTCAATATGGGGGGTCTTGATCTTGCCATTTTTCGGGTTTAGGCATTGCACATCGCCGTAACCAAGATCGTCGCACATGATTAGCACAATATTAGGCCTAAGTTGCTTGGCAAAAGTATTGAATGCCAGAAGGGTTCCTAAGGTAAATAGAATGATTCTCATAGTCTTTTTCATTTTTCTGAATATTTTCAAAATAAGAAAGACCACGAATAACCTTGTCTGGCAACTTTAGTTATCCATCTGTCTTAGTGTTTTGAGAAATACCGTAGTCATGTGCTTGTAATAGTCTAATTGTTTGGTACCTCGGTCATATCTCCATACTTCTTCAGTTTTTTGTCCCCTAGGAACCACTAGGGAAGAGAGTAATTTCCAGTCGTTGTATGGAGAGCCGAGTTCGGAGTTCTTTGAAGACTAATTTACTCCCATACCTACCATCCATACATAAGGTTTACCGCGTCGCTACGAGACGCTTGTTAAACTTACTTAGCTGAACGTCATGAGATTTAGAAAGTATAAAGGTTGATGTTACAGCTCCTATTAATGCCAGTGCCATATCAGATTGCGTATCCCAAACATAGCCCTGTGTACCTAAGAATGCTTCTGCATCTTCTCCCGTAGACAATGCTACCCACCACTCAATGAGTTCGTAGAATGCACTAAATGCCAAACTAATTGAAACAATAAATAGATTTAGCCAAGCCCTACCACTTACAACTTTCTTTCGAACTAATATTTCTCTCACGATAAGTGCAGGCACAAAGCCTTGAAAAAAGTGCCCCACTTTATCGTAATTATTTCTATCAGCACCAAACAACCCGTCAAAGAATGGGACCTCTGCATAGGTGTAGTGTCCGCCGATCATTAGAACAACACAATGAACCAAGATCAATGCATACAATAGTGGTGTTAGTCTAAATTTATTATATGTTGTGGCTAATATTATTCCTCCTAAAAGAGCCGGTGCGACTTCCAAGAACCAGGTAAACTGATCCTTCGGATATACTCCAGACCATAGCAATACGATCCAAAAAATTGAAATCCAAATATACTTCATTGTTCAAACTCATTAGGTGGAATACGGCTATAACATTTGCCTCAACTTCCTTGGTTGAATGCCTTAATGGCTTTCCAACAATGAACTTCTCTTCTTGAATAAACTGATCGGGCCGATTTTTAAGCCACTTAATAAGGTAAGCCCGCCCTTCGAAAGAGTGGCAGTAGGGGCATCAACCACGAACAAATCCTTCTCTTTGCGGAGGATCCTGAACTAGGTTGAACAAGCGCTTGCGACCGTTTCGCGGGCACTGGGTAAAATTTCACTGCCCGTCGATGAGCACATGGAACGCTTGTTATTTGCTGTAGCACTTGGCATGCTCAAAGTAGGCTGTTTCGGATTCCGTGATCCTCTACACGCAGATTAGACAGTAAATTCTCCCCGTCAAAAAGGGGAGAGAACGCCAGAGCTAGCTAAACCGAAAAAAGGTTAACACTAAGTGATAAAACCTAATATTAATCTTTTCGGCAGCTGATATTTAGCCTGAACCACGGCATTAGCCGTGCCACCACGAACTTCTTAGAGTTTCTTTACATTTGTTGCACAGGGACCTTTCTGGCCTTGCCCAACTTCGAACTCCACTTTGTCGCCATCATTTAGCGCATATCCATCCGTCTCAGAATGATGGACAAACAAATCGTCGCCTCCCTCATCTTGCTGGATAAATCCATATCCTTTATCTGAATTAAACCATTTTACTATTCCTGTGCTCATTGTTGTCTTTTTTTATATTTTTTATCTGTACTGAAATGATTTAACGAAAATTATTACAGTAATTTATTCTCTAATGTCCGAAATTGTGTACAGACGAACACATCGAGAGAGTTACATTTCATTATTATATAGGGGCTTTAAGAAAAACGCTCAAGAATAATGAGCAAGGGCTTGTTTTACTAATTATTGTGCAATAAGGATAATTTTGTTCTGCTTTGATTGTTCGCTATCCATGGTTCGCATCAATATATACTCCCCCGCCTTATCAATTGGGCTACCTGTAAATGAATACCCATGTTCACCTATTATATCAGTCTTGTAAGAGGAAATTAAGCTAGATGTAGAATCAACAATTGCCATGCGCATCACATTTGTTGGAAGTCCTAACTGTATATGAAGGCCCAGACACTCCGCGGCCACAGGTCGAGCTATCCATTCTTTTCTCTCACCACCAACATCACGAACAATCGAAACTTTTGAAATTTCACCAGGCTCAACATAAAAACTATGTATACCTAAAGCAGACAAGCCAGTTCGACTATCTTGCGTAGAATCACAAGCTTGGAGTGTCAATAACGCTATGGCTGTTACGAAAATTTGGAAGATCATGGCTGACTTAAATATGAGTCGAGAAAAGCTAGGCTGGAGTTATTTTGTTCACCTAACCCTTACTCGCTTGATAAATAATGTAAATCCCCAATCATTGAAGTCTTGAAGGCTTCCAAATGCTTGCCGTAAATTATCGGCTGTTGAGCAAGTTATTAAATAAACTTTTGGCCGCATCTTCGGGTTTGTCCTCCTCCTCTTTCTGACCGGGACTATCACCCTTTGTTTCTTGGGCGCCGGACTGAAAGGGTAGTAAGCCCTGCAAAAGCCCGCCTGCACCTTTCGTATCCAAGAGTTTTTGCCCTGTTCCGCCTGGAATAAGATTTTGCAAATCCCCATCGAGTAAATTCCCAGGAAGGTTCCCGCCAATCTGTTTCTGGATTTCTGAAGTGATCTTTTTTTGAAGAACACTTTTTCCTGCTTCGAGAAGAAAGTTGGAAAAGGCTTGGGTATCTACATTAATCCTAGGATTGTCCATCGGACCAAAGATGTTTACTGGGAGCGTCAGTGAGTCCAATTGAGTTTGTCCAAGTTTAGGGATGGCAACGGTCGTGCCTTTCACCATAACGGTCACGGGCAAATGGACATACATTGCACCTTCCTGGTTTTTCCAATTTCCATCTGTACTAATATCAATTGTACCACCCTGCAGGGGTGGACTGCCTCCCATTTTTATCCCGCTCAGTACTTCGTCTACAGGCAAGCCTTTGTAAAAAAAGGCGATCTCATAGGTGACTCCCTCTCCACCTGATGGCCCACCAAGGAATAGGCTCATCCCCAAGGTGCCTTTGCTGGAGGAAATGCTCACTTCCTTGTCTTCTTTTATCAGGTGTGGGTGAGAAGAGAGGTTTTTGCATCGAATGTTGAGGGTTTCCGCCACAAGGAAGGGTACATCGACTTCTTCGGCAATAAATTCGCCCACAGTAAAGCTTGGGCTTTCTTCCAGTAGATGCAAAGCCCGGTCATAGAAGTAATCCGGTCTGGGCAAGGCCACTTTTTCCTCATGTACTTCGTCTGGGAGTTGGGCGATCTGATCCTCCATTTTGTCTTTGATTCCGGATGCCTGCTCAATCCATTTCTTGAGCTTGGCCAACTTCTCTTTCCATTCTGCCGAATCCACAACATAATCTTCGATCGTTTTATCATCCAACTCATCAGGTGGCAGAGGGTCTGATACTTTGGGTGGTCGTCCAACTTGTACAGCCTGATAGGCCCGCTTTTCTCCATAAGTAGCATCGACCAAATACACCTTGTCCAGTCGCACTCTTTTACGAAGCAGATCGGTCGTATCAACGTCAGCTTCCAATTTTTGAGCCCGTATTAAATCATACTCCAGGTTGGTTGCATCAGACACCACAAGCCCGGTCACCGTCAAACGGTTTGCGTTGAAATCGACCTCCGCATCCTTAACTTCAACCGTGGCTCCATTGATCCGTTCCAACCCCGCCTGCAGAGTTGCCGTCAGGATAGGTCCTTTAAAAAAAAGGCTCAGGATATAGAGGAGACTCCCAAGCAGGACCACAAAAACAATGCCAAGCAGGCGTATGGGGTTGCCAAACTTTTTTGCCAGGAAACTGTCCCAGGATTCTTTTTGGTCTCCTCCACCCAGGATGATCCAGACCAGTGTACGAACCCAAAATTTGGATGAATAGTTTTGGAACTTTTCGCTGCTCTTTTCCAAATCCGCCATTTTCTTACGAAAGGAAGTCATACCAAAAGATACGAGGACGCCAGCTACCAAACCGAGGACCACGCCAAGAAATTGACCGCCGGTTACCGTATAATATTCGAGGCCAAAGAAAGCCAAAACCGGTGCATTGATGAAAGTTTTGAAAAGGCCTTGGGTGGGCCCATCCAGTAAAAAAGTTCCCGCGGAGTAGGCAAGGGGTATAAGCGGCAGAGCGACCAGTTTAGCTAGAACACCAACCAGGGCGGCAAGGACGAGGTTCGCATTTATAATGATCAGGGCAAAGCTCAGAGCGATCAACAACCCAGGTGCCTGAGAAAACCCGGGGACAAACCCAAGCATCATCCCAAGAACGCATGCCATAAAGAGCTGAAATGGAGTCGAATTACCTCGGAGGATTTTCCCGATTTTTCGAGTTAAAAACATATTTTGGTTAAGAACTAGGTTTTTTCATGTGCAAGGAGGAAGATCTTTTTTCCAAGTTGCAGAGATAGTTTGGTATCTCGAAATCTCTTTAAACCCTTAAAGGGTCAAAATTATAATTTAAGAATGACTTACTCTGAGGTTGTGAGGAGTTAAAAATTGCCCAACGTCTGGGCTTAGAGGCGCGAGGTAACGAGCGTCTCTCTCCAGCCCTTTGTTCGACAAAATCGCTCACTCTTTCGAGAAGCTGATTTCGTGAAATGGTATTGTGTATTCAACGCGTTGATTCCCACGAATATCCCATATTTCTGCCAACAGGTTGGGCCTGTGGCCCGATAACGTAATCGTAAGGAGCCCAAAGTGATTGTCCATGATGGGACCCTCGATCCGATTCCTGTTCGGCGTGGCAAACGTCCATGTCTGTGACAGTCCACTTGCTGTGATGTCGTACAGCGGATAGCAATCGTCATGCTCGAACTTTGAAATCTCTGCGTAGTGAACATCCCCGCTAAGGACGACAAGATGATTGGCTTGCGTTTTCTTGATGAGTTGAATGAGGCGTTCTTGCTCATGCGGAAAGTTCGCCCACGCCTCATAGCCGTTATAATCGATTCCGAACTGGGTGCCCGAAGCAAGAATTCGACAGTCCGCGGGTTGGCTCAGTTCGTCTTCCAGCCAGGCCCATTGCTCTTCACCCAGGAGTGTTGCTGATTGGTTCGTATGGGGCGCATAGTCCAAATGATAAAAGAATCGTTTGGGTCTGTTGGTCTGATCTGTTCTCTTGACGAGGTCATCCCTGAACGTGCGGCCGTCCAGCAGAATGATCTGTATCGTTTTCTCTCCTACGCTCCGATAGACCGAGTGGTAGATACCTTCGTGCTGATACCGCTCTGAATCCTTGGGTTCTTCGAAGAAGTCCAGGAAGATCTTCTTGGACGCCTCCTTGTGCGGGTAATGCTTCCCTGCATCATTCTGCCCGTAATCGTGGTCGTCCCATGTCGCGAGAATGTCGGTGTGCCTTTTCAAGTTCAGATACGAGGGCTTGGTTCCCAGTTGCCGATACTTGTTACGGAGCACATCCATATCCATGGTGTCGCCATAGATGTTGTCTCCCAGAAAGAGAAACACGTTGGGTTGATGCTTTACGACTTCATTAAGAATGGGAAGAGGATGTCCCTGATTCCCGCACGAGCCAAAGGCTATGGTGAAAGTAGTGGCTGGGTTGGGTTCGCTTTCACCAGATGCGCACTGGCAGATGAGAAAGAGAAGAGCAAGCAGTTGTCGTGTGATCTTCATATATTCTGGATGTCTTTGGATTGATCTGTCGTCGAACTTATATTATTCGTTACTTTTATCATGTATAAAAGTGAGATTGCAAAGGGATTAATGGCAATGGCAATCGAGCGAAAAAGGATGTAAAGATGCCTACTCATGTAAGATATTTACCTAGCAAAACCATTGACTAAATCATGGTTTAGGATACTCGACCGGGTCAAATCATCTCGCGCGCCACTATCCTCGAACAAGTTTGAGGAACGGGAAATCCACCAACACGATTGATAACTACATTGTCAAACTGCGTCGAAAACTGGAAAATACCCCGAAATCACCTCGACACCTACTCACCTGTCACGGAGAAGGTTATCGTTGGAAACCTAACTAAAGCTGTAGTTGCCGAACGATTTTGCCAAACCAACGACTCTCATCTGTTGACTCATCTCTTCAGGCCACTGATACAAGTCTGGCGGATCGACGCGAATTTTTGATAGAAGCTCCAGATAGCTTAAGGGTTAAAACGAAACTGTTTTCGATGACCCAAACTCTGTAAGACTTGCTTGATAATGCGCATCGTTTCACCGGACAAGAAGCGACACGTCCTCTTTTTATCTTCAATAGTGGTCCACTCCTGCCCCTGAAGAACTTTCATGAGCTTTGTGTTGGTGCTGAAAACGTCCAATCAATTTTGCAGGCCTATTTTTGACAAGTCGATCGGTACAATACCGAGTTTTTTTGCAGGTGAACCGGGTTTGAAACGAAAGTCACCATTTTCGGGATCGACAAACAGCGGGTCAGCGGAGCGACTGTTGGTATCGATCGCGGTTCGCCTTGCCTTTTTGAGTACTGCGCGGCTCATATTGGGATTTCCGGCGCAATAATAGAGATTGTGATCGGTGTTGGCTTGCTTGGCCCATGCCGCCGGGAGTCTGGGACTGTTGCCCTGGTCGTAGAAAACAGCGTTCTCACCCGGGTGATAGAGGATGTTTCGCTGGATCACAGCCCCAGTCATCGGGCCTTCGCGAAGTTTGAAATAGGCAGGTAATCGCTTTTCACCCTTATGAATCGGTTCGATTAGATCAGCGATGATATTGTTTTCGGCGCGATTGTTTAGCTTCAGTTGAATACCCTGAGAGGTACATCGGTAAATCAGGTTTTCGGAAATTAAAGTATCCCGCTGTCCTCCGTCGGTGCGGATGGCTGATTGCAGCGCGACCGGCGAGACCAAGTGATGGATATAGTTGCGGCGAATGATATTCCCTGATCCTGCGCCCCTGATATAGATACCATTGCCATCGCCCAGTTGTTCCATAGCATGATGGATTTCATTGGCTTCGACGAGATTGTCGTGGGTATGCAAAAACCGTCTAACTTCCTCAAAACTACGTTGATTACGATTCTTACCTACCTCCTGCCAACGAATCGTTCGCACCAGTTCCCGGCTGTTATTATCTCTCTTCGAAAAGAAACTGGTCATCACGCCCGAAACGATGATTCCGGAGTACGGCGTATGGTGAATCAGGTTGTTGACGACTCGATTGTCGCCACTTTGCCAAACGAAAATACCGGGGGAATGTGGGTATATTTCGCCGACGTGATGGATATGGTTATTGCGAATCAAGTTGTGATGGTTGACATCTTTCGTTCCTGGCCCATAACCGCACAGCAGTATTCCGGTGCCGCCGATATGCTCGATATGATTGCTCTGAATTCGATTTTTCTGCGCATGTAGATCCAGCCGAATGGCACTACTGCCACTGTGGGTAAACCGACATTTCTCGATGGTGCAGCTTTCAGCCCCCCTCAAGCGAACCAAGGCGTTGGCTTTGTCATGCATATCCCAATCGTGTTGCAGTCCCTTGTCGTCTTTACCTACCCGCCAGCTTTCGCCGCGAGTGAGTGTGAGTCCACGAAAAATCAGGTTTCGAACAGGGATATCTGTCGGGCCATCTTCGTCTATTGAGCCTTCGATTTTGAGGTATTCCTGAAGCAATGGAGCCGTTATTCCCCTTGGCATGCCTTCTGTTACCGGCCAGAGGTATAGTTTACTTAGTTTGCTATCAAAAACCCATTCTCCGGGTTCATCAAGGAAGTCGATTGCATTCTCCACCCATACGGAATCGGTTCCCGGCAGGTAGTGAAGTTCATTCATTGCGTAGGTCGCGGGAATAGATACCGTCGCTATTTGGGTTTGTTGGTTTACCGATTGAAGGGGCAGTATATTTACCACCCAGGCATGTAGCGGCCGAACAACAATGTCTATACCTTCGAGGTTAGACCAATTTCTGATTGCCCCGACGGGAAAATGGAGATTGGTGCGACTCGATTTGGATCGCTCCTCTTTGGAATCGGGCATGACCGGAATAAAGCCTTTCGAGCGTGCTCTGGGCAATCGCTTTTCGCCATCGTAGAGGGTGAAGAATGAACTGGTTTTCTTCGAGACATCTGTTACCCATATTTTCCCATTGGTGTTTTCCAATTGCTTCCAACCATCAATAGTGACGTCCGAAGAGAATACTGGTTCTTCATTTGGGTAAGCTTCATAGGCAATCGAGAAATCACCTTCCCCCGAATCATCCACTCCGAAGACTATTGTTTCGTGAATGCGATAGTGTCCGCCGCGAATTTGAACATGGATATTCTTTGCCATCCCGCTCTTTTTGAGTTCCCTAACCGCATCCCGCGCTCGAGCCAATGTCGCGAACGGACCGTCATTTTTTTGTTCATCCGGCTCTTTTAGCGTGCCGGACCAATCGTCGGAACCCGTTGTTGAGATATAGAAATCATTCGCCTCTCCGTAAGAGATGATGCCGAAAATACATAAATATAGTAAAGGTGTTTTCATTCTTGTAATCTCGTGTGATTACTCGGGCTAAAATTTCATTTGGGAGGGTAAAGTGTAGTTCAATGGGCGGGCTCTCAAGAAAATTTATTTGTTGGAATTTTTCTTCAGAACCTTCTTTCTGGCATTGGACAAACCGTTTTTACTAGGCGTTGTGGGCAGCGAGGCTTTCCAGCTATCTAGTTTCTCAGATAGTTCCTGGACTACTTTTGGGAAATCTGCTGCGACATCGGTTTTTTCAGCCCAATCTTTTTCCAAATCGAATAGCTGCAGTTTCTCTTGCTCTTTGTTTACCAGCAGCTTCCATTTGCTATCACGCATACCGAGAGCGGGCCAGGTGTAGTCTTGATTGTCACCACCTCGCCATTCCCAAAAAATGGGCTTTGTTCGTTTGATCGGCGTTCCTTTAAAAGCGCTTAGTATACTTTCGCCATCGGGCTGATAGTCGGTCGGCGGTGATACGCCCGCAGCATCCAGAAAGGTTGGCAGAAGATCGACTGCTGTTACGACCGACGTTGAATCGGTGACTCCTTTGGGGACGACTCCGGGCCAGCGAACGATAAATGGCACGCGAATGCCGCCTGCGAAGAGCGAGCGTTTTTTACCTTTCAGTCCACCTGTTTCACCGATGGAATAGTAGCCGCCATAGCCGTCGGATTCTGTTTTGCCGTGATATTTGTGCGTTTCGTCACGGGTGAATTCCGGGCCATTGTCAGTGGAAAAAACTACCAGTGTATTGTTATCGATTTTTAATTCTTTGAGTAACGATAGGATTCGGCCCACGCCTTCATCGCCCTCGGCAATTACGGATGCATAGATTCGCTCTCGCTCGTTGAGATCCTTAAACTGTTTCAAGAATTTGGGTTGGGGGTAGTGGGCGAGGTGAGCTTCGTGTAGCCATAGATTGATAAAGAAAGGTTTGTCCGAAAACTCTCGAATAAATTTTTCGGCGTGATCCACCGAAGCGAGGCCTTTCTTGGAAATTTCGATCTTGCCGGAGCCATTGAATGTTGCAAAACGATCGTAGCCATACTCGGACTCAACGGGGGAATCCGCGACACTACCTAGATGCCATTTGCCGAAATGCCCAGTGGTGTAGCCAGCTTCTTTAAGCATGCGTGGTAGCATCGGGGCCTGATGATCTAGCCAATCCGGCATACCTCTTTTGATATGCGCTTTGATGCTTTGAAAATGTTGATGAATGCAATGTCTGGCAGGGAATTGGCCCGTCATGACCGCCACTCGGCTGGGGGTGCATACTGGGCTATTGACGGTGAAATTCGTGAAGTCCATGCCCTCGCCAGCCATTTTATCAAGATGAGGGGTTTGGCAAAAGGTACTGCCATGAATCCCTAGATCTCCGTAACCCCAATCATCGGCGAAGATGAAAATAATGTTGGGTTTAGGCGTTTCATCTGCCGAAACTGAGGTGAAGGTCAGTAAAAGTAGGCCCAGGTATATGAATTTTTTCATATTTATTTGGAGTCGAGAAACGTTTAGAACGGAGCCGGAGACCAATCTGGAATGCCTATTTCTTTAAGTTGCTTGTGATAGCGAATATTGAGCGGAAATTCCTCCTCTTCCAGTCGTGGTAGACCTTCGTTAACCATCCAGGGCAGGGTTGATTGCCACCATTGATCAAACGATTGACTTAGCTTTTGCACGACTTCGGGATTGGTTTCCGCGACATCGGTGAGCTGGTAGGGATCTTTTGAAATATCATATAGCTCCCGGTTGTTGACCAACCGCCAGCGATCGGTTCGGACTGCGCATTTTGCATACACAGCGGTATCTCGCTTACCAGGATTCCAGCGTCCGCAATGAAAGAATAACTCTCGATCCGGCCAATCGGCCTTCGGGTCTTTCAGCAGAGGTAGCAGTGAGCGGCCTTCTAATTCCTGCATCTTCGCCGGTAATTCGGCTCCGGCTAGCTCGGTAAAGGTTTGGTAGATATCGAGATGAGCCGTCAGTGAATCGATATTGACGTTTTCATCGAGCACCCCATGCCACTGCCAAAACATCGGGATATGGGTTCCGCCTTCGTGAGGTGAGTTTTTTGCGCCTCTGAGATTGGCATTAAAGTGACGGATTTTCTCGCCGTTCAGTCTACCCTTGAGATGAGTGGCACCGTTATCGGTCATAAAGATTACCAAGGTGTTTTCCAGGGCTTGCCACTCTTTAAGTTTTGCCACCATCGCACCAAAGTTGTCGTCGATATTTTCGACCATCCCGTAGCGACCAGCAGTCCCTTTGTCGTAGCCCATCTCAATAAATCGCTTGGTATATTTCTCCGGAGCCACCAAAGGTGCGTGTGGAGCGTTTAATGAAATATAGGCAAAATACGGTTTTTGATCGGTGTGCTGCTTTTTAATCCATGCCAAACCGGAATCGAAGAACAAGTCGGTACAGTAGCCTTTGGTCTGAATGATGGTGTCGTTGTGCAGCAGAACATTGTCGAAGTATAGATTCTCTCCGTTCGGTGGGAAATCACCCAGTCGAACCTGCCCGATCCCGCCGGAACCGTGAATCAGGACTTCATCAAAACCACGACTTCCCGGTAGGTACGCCTCTTCATCACCGAGATGCCATTTGCCGAAAATCCCAGTCGTGTAGCCAGCCTTTTGCAATGCTTGTGGAAAGGTATAGGCATCGAGCGCCATGCGTTCCCGCTGGTAGATCGTATGGGTAACCCCATTTTTAAACGGCGCACGGCCACTCATCAACGCTGCCCGAGTCGGCGCGCAGGTCGGGCTCACCTGGAAATCGGTGAAGCGGACGGCTTTATCATGAAACTGATCGATATGGGGCGTCTTCACGACTTTATTCCCCATACAGGAGAGATCGCCCATGCCCTGATCATCGGTAATCACCAGGATAATATTGGGACGGGATCCCTTGAGCGTTTCACCATGCGCACCGCAGCAAAGTAGTGCGATACCGGCAATCAATAATTTTCTATAGATTTGGATCATAAACAAAAATACCTCTTCAAAAGTTAGTAGTTGAGCGTGGCTCCTTTCATGGGCTTCTGACGCTCATTCAGCCACCAATCTTTTGGGCCTTCTGCCTCGATATTCTTCCAGACCTTTAGTAGCGCAGTTTTCATTTCCTCCAACTTTTCGGGCATACTGGTGGCGAGATCGTTTTGCTCCCGCCAATCTTTTTGAATTTCGAAAAGCAGAAATTGGGTAAGGGTTTCATCGCCAACAATTTTCCAATCGCCCAGACGTAACGCGACTCGATCGGCTGCCTGCGAAACGTGAGTCCTCCAGAAAAGTGGTATTTTGCGAGTTAAATCTTTACCTTGGAAAGCAGGAAGCATGCTCACCCCGTCGATGGTGCGATCGGTAGGTAGAGGGATATCAACGACATCAAGAATGGTTGAAAAAATGTCGGTGCCAATCACCGGCACATCGTTAGTAGTTCCGGCCGGAATATGCCCCGGCCAGCGAGCGATACCGGGCACCCTGATACCGCCTTCATGACTACTCCGCTTGCCCCCTCGCAAGCCACCGGTCGTCCCGCCAAACCTGGCGACCGGGCCATTATCGGAAGTGAAAAACAAAAACGTATTCTCACTCACTCCTTCTTTATCGAGCGCTTCCATCACCTGACCGAGAGCGTGATCCAACTGAGTGATATTACCCATATATTTGCTATTTTCATGCCCCTTGTAGAGAGCTTCAAACTGCGGATCGGTCGCGATCGGCGAGTGCGGCTCATGCACCCACACCGATAAAACGAAGGGCTTTGACTG
>ENA-OQVM01001854-OQVM01001854.1-marine-metagenome-genome-assembly--contig:-NODE-1854-length-26398-cov-6.548687_pt1 | contig 26398 bp, 29 predicted proteins | sample MGYA00237776_ERZ505498 | MGnify/ENA primary metagenome ERZ505498 (study PRJEB26159, sample SAMN06265151) | marine metagenome | isolation source: Helgoland LTER site | place: Germany:Helgoland, sampling...
GCTTGCCAATTCTGCTCGCTGTCTGTTGGAGTTGGGCAGAGACATCCCCAAAGCAACTACTCTTAGCCTAGATGCCGATCAGCTGGCTGAGGAAGAAGGCGTTACCGATAGCGAAGTCTTCTGGAGCAGAGGGCTGTTGGCCTATTGGAACGGGGACTTGGATCGTGCTGCAGACGAAATCGCGAAGGCACTGGAGCTTGCTGAAGAAAATGAAGATCGGTGGCGGCAATGTAAATGCCTGACCTGGGCAGCGATGATTGCACTCGAACAAAACTACTCCGAAGCTGCGATCAGCCACGCAAAATGCCTAGGAGCGCTTGCCGCAAAGATCGGTGAAGGGGCGATGGCCCCTCTGGCCCGGACTTTCATTGCCATGGCCCAGCGTGACGACAACGAACTGGATGAAGCGTTGGAAGCTCTAGAAATCGCCGATGACAAGGCTCACCTAGCTTATGTTCTGAATCTGGCCGCCGATCATCGCCGAACGACAGGCGGCACTGACCGCGCACTGAACTTCGCACGGAAAGCATTTAGGACTGCAAGTGATATTGGAAACGAAAACGAAAAGGTTTTTGCACGATCACTTGCTATGATGTTGGGTGAAGACATGGGAGCCCCCATCACAGAGACGGAAATAGATGAATGGTCGAAGTCATATACACTCAACGCGCGGGTCCGGCAGTTCGCTCGGTCTGCACAGCAAGAAAGAAAGAAATTCCAGGAAAGGACCTTACATGCCCAAATTTATCGTCGAACGCAGTTTTGATCCGCCGCTAACCAAAGAGGATCTCGCCGCCACGGAAGAGCGAATGGCCCCATGCCTTGATCTTTATGATGTGACTTGGCTCAGAAGTTATTGGAGCAAGGATCGCAAAAGAATGGTCTGCGAATATGAAGCCCGAGATTCAGAATCCGTTCGCAACGTCCAACGTGAAGCTGGTGCCAAATTTGAGCGCGTATGGACTGCCGACCTTCTGGAGTGAATGTTGGCCCAGTACTGTTATTGTAATTAAGCTGACGAACTGAACCAAGCTCAAAAAACGCAGGGATTGAAAATCCTCGTGTCGGTGGTTCGATTCCGCCCCTGGGCACCATTTAGACCTCGCATAAGTGACATATCGCATCTGCACTGATGCTGATTGAGAGTTTTCCAGCGTCATTGACGCACGATCATGCTGATCCAGATAGGCTGGCTCCGATTTCAATGTTGGATCTAACGTCCTTCAGCTTCTCAGAACCCTCGCGACACCTGACAACAACTCCTTGAACTCCGCAGCTTTTTCTGGCGATTTGGACTCTAACTGAGTGTGCTTTGCTTCGAATTCCTCTGGTGAATTTGCACCTTCGATGAGATCAAGCAAAGCCGTGTAGTTTGTTTTGAAAACCAAATCAGCATCAGTCGCTCCACGATACTCCATTCTTGCCGATCCGTTCATAACGGTTAGAAACATCGCCTCTCCGTCGACGATAATCGACGCAGTGAAGTTCATCTCGGGCGTCACAATACGTTTCGCAGCAGCGACAATCGTGGTTGCGACCGTTCTCAGGTTTCCCGGTGTGACCACATCCCCTACCGGTTCAAATCGTGCCCCAAAGAGCGCAAGTTCCAAGATGATGTTTGATGCAGCCTCTCCGAGGTCGGTCAAACTATAGACAGAGACACGGTGCGCACTTTCTTGTTGGGTGACCAAGCCATCCTCGATCAGGGTCATCAGCCTGTCGGTCAGCAAGTTTGCGGCGATTCCGTTTAGCCCACGCTGCAATTCAGAGAATCTGGCCGGTCCTGCAAGAAGGTCCCGCAGGATCAAGAGTGTCCAGCGGTCTCCGACACGGTCAAGTGCGCGCGAGATTGGGCAAAGGAGTTTATAAGACCGGCGCTTCGGCATGTGACCTCACAAAAACGTTACTTTAAAAAATAAAGTGATTACTTTACTTCCGTAACGATCATGTAACCGGGAGGGCAGAAATGTCAACTTCAACTAAAGTCCTTGTCACATCCGCTGCCGGTCACATCGGCAATGATGCTGTGCGCCTACTCATCCAGAATGGCTATCAAGTCAGAGCATTCGTCAGACAGAACGACTGGCGCGCCAAAGACCTTGAAGCCCAAGGTGCCGAAATATTTGTTGGGAATCTTTTTGATTTTCGCGACCTAACCAAAGCGATGGACGGGGTGAAACGGGCCTTTCACATTCCGCCATTTGCGCCTCATCTGCTTCACAACACAATGCTGACCTGTCTGGCTGCTCAGGAAGCGGGTCTGGAATCGCTGGTGCTTCTGTCTGGATGGAATCCCAATCCATCCCACCCTTCCATGCTGACACGAGAGCACTGGATCGCCAACAATGTAGCGCGGTGGATGCCAGACGTGGACGTTATTCACCTGACGCCCGGGATCTTTGCCTTTACCTATCTGATGACCACGCCTGTAACCCGCCAACTGGGCGCGTTGACCCTGCCATTTGGAGATGGAATGAACGCGCCCGTGTCCGAAAGAGACATCGCGCGGTGTGCTGTCGCACTTCTGGATGATCCCAAGAAATACGCAGGAACAACCTGGCGGCCGACAGGCCCTGCCCTGCTCTCTCCATCCGATGTTGCAGCAGTGCTTTCAGAGGTGTTCGCGCGTCCCGTTAAGTATCAACCGATTTCGTTCAAGATGTTCACCAAGGCCGCGCGCGCTATGGGTGCTGCAGATTTCGATATGTACAATCTGAGACATTACGCCGATGAAATCGCAAATGGGGCGTTCGCGATCGGCGCTCCGACCGATCACGTAGAGCGCCTGACTGGAAAGCCCGCCGAAAGCTTCCGGGAAACAGCCGAACGTTATGCCGCTGACGTTCGCCGCCTTGCCCCAAACCTGACCGATCTTTCAACATTCGGTGCAATACGATTCATGCTGAAAATGATGCTGACGCCCGCCCCCAATTTCAAGGACCTCACCGCCTTCGAAGGCAGTGGGCGGATCAAAGACCCAATGCTCGGGCATGAAAATCCTGAATGGCAAGCCGCAGCTCTCACCGGCCGATTGGCCTTTCTCAGCTCTACGTCGCCCAAGCCCTCTTTTGCATTGGTTCAAGAGCGCGAAACCTCTTGAACTCACGCTCCACTCTAAACAAGGAAACGTCTATGTCTGCTCATTCCACTCTACTTGAACGCAATCAACAAATTGCCGAGACCTTTGAACACGCTGATATGCCAGCCTTTCCCAAGATGAACACCATGGTTCTGGCCTGTGTCGATCCGCGCATTGATCCTGCTTATGTGCTCGGCATCGAGCTGGGAGAAGCTCTGGTTGTTCGCAACAACGGTGGGCGGGTCACGCCTGCCTTCATCGACGAGCTGGCCGCGCTTGCAGCGATGGTCAAGAGAATGTCTGGCTCTTCGGAGTCACCACGCTTTTCAGTTATTTTGATGCAGCATACGCACTGTGGCGCGCAAAGCTTTGCCAATCCAGACTTCGCCGCCGAGTTGAAAGCAACAATTGACGTGGATGTGTCGGCAAGCGCGATCACCGATCAAGAAACGGACCTTATCAAAGATATCGACCGCCTCAAAGCAGCCGGAAAGGTCCCAGGGTCGGTGACGGTGTCCGCTGTGCTTTACGACGTCCATACTGGTTTGGCTCAAGAAATTGCTGCACCGCAGACGCTTGACGAGCTGCGCTCCTAGGACTGCCCACACGGAACCTATGGGAAAGACTGATCTGTCTTTCCCACTACAAAACATGTCCAACACGGGCGGTAAGAAGGAAATTTCAATATGCACATACTGGTTACGGGCGCCAACGGTGGCTTTGGCACCTTGATAGTGGCGAAGCTGCTTGAGGCGGGACACACGGTAACCGGCAGCATGCGCGACCCACATGGCCGCAATGCCGCGACAACCGAAGCACTGACAGCGCTTGGCGCGAAAATTGTCGACATCGATGTGACCGACGACGGATCTGTCATCCAAGGCGTTGAAACCGCTGTTGCACAATCCGGCCAGATCGACGTTCTGATCAACAACGCTGGCATCGGTGCACATGGTTTGCTTGAAAACTTCACCGATGCCGACTTTCAACAGGTGTTTGACATCAATGTCTTTGGTGTCCAGCGCATGACGCGCGCGGTGTTGCCAGCGATGCGGGCACGCAAGTCCGGCCTAATCATAAACGTATCGACCTTGCTGGCCCGTTTGGCTTTGCCATTCTTTGGTCCTTACAATGCGGCAAAGTGGGCATTGGAGGCCTTGAGCGAGACCTATCGCGTGGAGTTGAGCGAATTCGGAATTGATGTTGCGATTATCGAGCCAGGTGGTTTTCCGACTGCATTCTTCAATAATCAGATAACACCGAGTTCGCACGACCGCGTGGAAAGCTATGGTGAATTTGCCCAAGCACCACGGATTGCACAGGAACGTTTCAGTGGGTTTCTTCAATCCAATCCGCAACAGGATCCGCAACTCGTCGCGGATGCAATTGTAAAGGTCGTTGGCCAAAAACCGGGTAGTCGCCGGCTACGTACGGAAGTGGACACAGTTGGCATGGGAGAGGCGATTGTCGCCTATAATGACCACCACGACCAAGTGACCGCTGGTATTTTCAAGGCGTTTGGCATGGAACAAATGCTCGAACTCAAATCCCGCCCAGACACAACGGGCTAAAGAGAGCTTGGCGCAGGGCTCCGCCTTCTTCATGCGTCGGGGTCGAATTGCTCGATCACGTCAATCTGGATATTGCCTTGCACAGGGCCTGTCCATTGGATCGAGCGCCAAAGACGCCCAGTGCCTGCGTCAAGATAGTGGATATTGTTAAACCCAATACCGGCATCAGCTTGGCAGGTTTCCACAACGGCCACCACATCGCGCGTTGCGCTGGCAATTTCTACGTCAGCGCGCGTGCTGGTTTGGTTGGTACAGGTTGTCACGATCTTGTCGAACGCTGTTCCACGTCCTGAAAAATGGTAGGTTCGTGTCACTTTCGCGGGCCATTGCCCAGCGCGCGCTTCGGTGATGAGCGGGTCATTGTTCTGGCTCGTCACCGCTTGTAGGTTTGTCCCCAGCCCAAGCGTCGAATAGATCAGACCACCTTCGAGCGTGACACTCCGGTTTTCGTTTGAATTATAGATGATCCGTCCGTCACGCATCTGGACGGCAATGCCAACAGTGCCAATGCCGATGGTCGGGCTCAACATCAGGACCGCTGCCAAGTCCGCGTCTTCGATCGCTTTCCGGTTCACCCGCGGGACCGTCATTTCAACTTCTGGATCTGGATTGAGAACCGCGTCACGGACCTGAACCAGTGTTTCCAAGCATCCTGATAGCGCAACAGCCAGACTGGTGGCGAAAACAACTCTGATCAATTCCAAAACTCCCCAAAGCCGTCTTCGATGCGCCGCTTATCTGACCTGCGCAACTCGTCATAGAGCAAGCCCGTTCCGCTAATGCGTGAGCCAAAGTCGCCCGATTGCCCACCGACCGAAAGTTCAGTCGCTGAGTTACCGCCTTCGACAGATGTCCATGACAGCGGAATCGCAAGTTCTGCCCCGAATTTGAGAGCCGAATTCCGATCTTCGCTCCATCCGGTTGATGCCGCGATCCGCCATCCGTTGCTGTAGTTGCGTCCAACCGTCAGCCCCACAGCGAAATCACCCGCCAAATGCTGTCCTGCGTCGACGATGACAAAGTTCCCGTTCTGCCCAATGTTGGCATAAATGCTGCCGATCAATGTCGTGGCATCCGCATCTTCGAACCCAAACCAGTCGTCATAGGCGCGCTTTTGAACATAAGTCGCTTCCAGACCCAATGCGAAGTTCTGTTCAGGATCGCGCCAAAGCACCTCACCGCTGATGCCGCCATAAGCGCGCTCAAACAGGCCGGCCGAGACCCGGCTGTAAAGCTCTGGCGCCAACCGGAACCTGTGCCGCACGCTAAGCGATTCCAGATAGGCTTTGTCAGGTTCATAAGCTGTGAAATCAGACCGCGGCTGTGGTTCCGCCGGTGGTGCGGTTTGCGTCCATTGGTTAAGAAAACGGTATCCCACGGTTCCAGAAACGAAGGTCTGGGGCGAAAACGAATACCGGGCATTCGCGTTTAATGTGCCGGTGAATTCGAGCGTATCTGAAGTAATGAAATCTGCTTTGAAAACGGGGGACAATCCATAGGTGAGACGCGGCTTGAATGCGGGCTCAATCAGCCCTGTGGCGCGTGTCATCGGGCTTGCCTCGAACGATGTTGAATCCCAAGCCAGAGCCGCCGCATCAACTCTTCCGACTGCATTGTCCAACCCGGCCCGGTCCAGCACAATCACGTTGCTATCGAATGCGCCGGTATTCTGGGTTATCCGAAAGGTCGTGATATTGGCAGGCGCCACTGCCGACAGCACGCGCGCAACCCGCCCGATGACCCTTGCATAGACCGCATCGGTCCGGGAGTAGACCGTCATATCAATTGCATTGCCCGTCATCGCAAATCGATTGATCTGAATGTTCTCTTTTTCCAACCGCTCTTGCAAAACAGTCAGGACTTGTTGGGCGTCTGGTTGGGGCCGGTTGGCCGCCGACGGCCTATTTTCAATATAGGGATATGGACCACGCGTGATATGTGGCTGAACGAAAGGACGGGCTGGGTTTGCGTCAAACTGCAAACGGATACCGGCGCTGCCTTGATTGTTCACCAGCCCGGAAATCGAAAACCCATCAAGAATGCGGTAGCTCAGACTAGCGGCAAGCGTTTCATCCGCCTCGGGCCCTGCCCGGCCGCTGTATTCGGCGGCTGCAACCAGTCCAGAGACCCCCGTGTTCCAGACGATATTCGCAAAGGATTCCGTATCGCCGGAAAACAAATGATCTGTACGGACAACGCCGTCATCATCACCGCGCGCGTCGGTCCCGTTTTGGGCATAGCGCCCCCAACCAAGACCGATAGAGGCCTGCACTGCGCCTATCGTCTTGCTCGCCAAGACATATTCGCCTGACCCTCTGTCATCACTGCCAAAGCCAACAATGCCAACCGAAAGGCCCGGCCCGTATCGACTTTCATCGAGCAACCGTAGCCCAAAGCTCAGCTCGTTGCCGCTCGAACTACCAGATCCGTCGTCATAGGTTGGAAAGCTTATACCGATTTCGAAGCGGTCGCTTGGCTGGAAGGTAAAGGCCAGTGCCCGGTAGTCTTCGCGATAATCCAATGCAATCGAAAGTTCATCCGCGGGACTGTCCGCAGAACGTGGCGTATCGATCGCCTGACTAAGACCGCCCACGCCCTCAGCAATCACCCCGGAAGACAAACTACTCGACAAGAGTAAGGCGCAGAAGAACGCTCGCGTTTTAGGTATCATATGGTTTTTCGCGCCCTGAGGCAGCTTTCCTTTGGTGTGTTATTCGAACCTATCCAAGTTCTGCCTACAATGTCGAGATTATTGGCGCACGCCTCTTGTGTGGATTTTGGAACGGGCACAAGGCGGTTCTGGCAGGAAAAACCAGCCTGCATTTACGTGAAATTAAGTTGCTGTGCCTCATACCCGTCTGATGGCGGCGGATGGGCTGTCTAATTGGACAATGGGAAAGCCTTTTGAGAATGACAGATGACTCGGCCGTTTTTCAACTCCCCCCCGTCATGAAGATGGAGGATTGCGAACGCTTGCACGATTTTGTGACGACGCATGATGCCAATGGCATGACAATTGACGCGTCCATTGTAGAACGCCTTAGTGGTTTGGCCGCGCAAACGCTTGTGATTGCGCAGCATTCCGCAGAAAAGCACGGCACGTGCCTTCGGTTTACAGCGCCCTCTGCGGGGTTTGACCAAAGCGTTTCTCATCTTGGGCTCACCGACATTCTTCGCCGCGAACAGGTGCCGGCATGAGCGCGCATATTCTCGCGATTGACGATTCACGCACGATTCGCGCGTTGCTGACCTCCACGTTGGAAGCCGCAGGATTTGCAGTGACGACTGCCGTCGATGGGGTTGACGGGGTGGAAAAATTTCAAAGCGCAAATGCCGATCTGGTGATTACCGACTTAAACATGCCCAACAAGGACGGGTTTGGCGTGATTAACGACATCCGAAGCGGTGCGGTGAACAGGGCGGTTCCCGTCCTTGTGCTGACCACTGAAAGCGGCGCGGCGCTCAAGAATCGTGCACGCCAAGCTGGGGCGACAGGTTGGATTGTAAAGCCGTTTGACGATGACGCCTTGGTCTCTGTTATCAAACGCCTGACAGGAGCGTAATCCATGATCGATAGCGCAATTCTGGAAGCATTTTTTGAAGAGTGTGAAGACCTGTTAGTCGCATTGTCGGACGGCTTGGCGGATATGCGCGACGGGAACGCCGATAGTGAGACTGTGAATGCTGTTTTCAGATCAGTGCATTCCATCAAGGGTGCTGCTGGCGCCTTCAACTTGGACGAACTGGTTGGCTTTGCGCATACCTTTGAAACAGTACTCGACGAGTTGCGCGCAAACCGCCTTTCGACGGATGATACGCTTTTGCGGGTGCTGCAGCGGGCGGGCGATATCCTTGCCGATCTCGTAGATGCCGCGCGTGATCAGGTGCCAGCCGACCGCGCACAGGTTGATCCCGCCCTGTCCGAGCTGCAGTCCTTCCTTGGCACCTCGGTCGCAGAGGAAGAAGAGTTCGTTTTCGAAGCGCTAACCCTTTCAATTGATGGCCCTGAACGCCTCGGTTCTTATCTCATTCAATTCCAACCAGGGCGCGCATTCTACGCCACAGGAAATGACCCGGCGCTACTGATTTCAGCCTTGCAAGATCTGGGACCGGTCCAAGTGCATGCCGAGACCAGCGGGCTAACAGATGACTTAACATCCCTGCAATGGGATGAAGGATATCTAACGTGGAAGGTTGAGCTTGCAGACCAGAAAAATGACCTCGCAATTCGTGATGTTTTTCAGTTTGTCGACGATCTTTGCGACCTACAGGTCACCGAGATCTTCGACAACGCGCCAGCAGCGCAGATCGATGTGACAGCTGTTCTTCCGGAAACGCCACCCGAGATTGGTACGCTGCTTGGCCAAACCGAAGAGCCGGCGACAATTAAGGCTGATAAACCCGAAAAGAACCAAAAACGAACTGCTAGCACGTTGCGAGTTGACCCCGAGCGTGTTGACCGGCTCATCAACGCCGTCGGCGAATTGATCATAAATCAGTCTGTAATCTCGCAACGAATAGCAGAGGCTCAACTACCCAATAGCTCTGAGCTTCATGGGGATCTGGATGACTACAAACTACTCGCACGCGAAATTCAGGAGGGTGTAATGGCGATCCGCGCACAGCCCGTGAAGCCCCTGTTCCAACGCATGTTGCGCATCGCGCGAGAGGCCGCCGAGGCCACCGGAAAATATGTCGACCTGGTAACCGAGGGCGAGGCGACCGAAGTTGACAAAATCGTGGTTGAACGGCTTGCAGACCCTCTGACACATATGATCAGAAACGCCATCGATCATGGCATTGAAACATCAGCTATTCGTGCTGAATCGGGCAAGCCTTCCACGGGAACGTTGCGCCTGACCGCAAGCCAACGCTCCGGTAGCATTGTCATTGAAATTATTGATGATGGTGCCGGTCTGAACCGGGCAAGGATCAAAGAAACTGCGGTGACAAAAGGGCTTGTCGCAGCCGACGCGCTACTCAGCGAGCAAGAAATCGACCATTTGCTTTTTGCCCCCGGGTTTTCAACAGCAAAAGAGGTGACTAACCTTTCCGGCCGTGGCGTTGGAATGGATGTTGTCAAAACAGCAATTACCGCTCTTGGCGGCCGTGTAGCCATCAGCAGTGTAAAGGGGAAAGGTACGACTTTCTCAATAACACTGCCGCTCACGCTCGCAGTCATGGACGGGATGATCATACATGTTGGCGGGCAGACGATGGTGGTCCCGATTGCAAGTATCTTGGAAACAATTCGACCCGCAAAGGCAGACCTATCGCAGATCGGGCTGCACAATCACCTGCTTCGGATTCGCGGGGAATACGTACCGATTATTGACCTCGCGGAACGCTTGGGCGTCTCGCCATGTTCTGACGCGCTCACTGATCGCGTGTTGCTTTTGATTCAGACCGAGGTGGCGGGCCAATGCGCCCTAGCTGTAGACGATATTCTCGATCAGCGCCAAGTCGTCGTCAAAAGCATGCAGGGAAGCTATGGCGAGATAGCAGGCATCTCTGGAGCGACGATCCTCGGGGACGGTAAGATCGCCCTCATTATTGACCCCGATGCAATCTCCGCACCCCCAACAAGCGACCTGAAGTCACACCTGCAAACACAAAGGGATTTCGCGCATGCAGCAACTTGATGACCAGAAAGCAGCTTCGCAAATTGAATTCGTCACACTTGTCGCGGGTGGGCAAAGTTTTTGCATCGAGATTACACAAATTCGCGAGATACGGCGGTGGTCTCCAGTCACTTTGCTTCCGCATACGCCATCCTTTGTACTTGGCGTGATCAATCTTCGGGGCGCTGTGATTCCCATTTTTGATCTCGCGGCAAAGTTAGGTTTCAGCCCCATCGAGCCTACGGAAAGACATGTTATGATCATAACAGCTGTGGAAGATCGCATTGTTGGACTGCTTGTTGAATCAGTGTCCGAGATTCTAGGGGTGAGCGCCGACATGGTCAGGGAAACACCGCGAGGGTCCGAAGATCCGACAACATTGGCAGTTAGAGGAGTCATTCCCGTGGAAGATGACATGATCAAGATCATCAGCCTCGACGCTCTAATTCCGCAATCCGTATCGGCGGCGGCCTAATGGCAGCGGCGGCAATCCATCAGGCCGGGCACCAAGATTTTGAATTCTCGGACCACGACTTTCGGATCATCTCAGAACTGGCAAACGCACGCTACGGGCTTTTCTTGCAGCCATCCAAGAAAGCGCTTGTCCATTCGCGATTGGACAAACGGCTTCGCGCACTAAGCCTCTGCAACTTTGAAGAATACTGCAACCTAATCGAAAGCCCCGAAGGTGAGGCAGAGCAATCCCATCTTTTGTCGGCATTGACGACTAACGTCACCCATTTCTTCCGAGAGATGCATCACTTCGACTATCTGAAATCACGGATCGCACCATCATTGATCGAAAAGGCGCGTGGCGGAAAACCTGTCCGGCTGTGGTGTTCAGCCTGTTCCTCAGGTCAAGAAGCTTACTCTATTGCTGCCGCCCTGATTGCTGCCGATGCCAAGGTGGCACAATACGACATCAAGATCTTGGCGACAGACATTGATCCCAAGGTTGTACAGTTGGCAACGCAGGGGGCTTATCCTGCTGATCAGGTGTCCGCTATACCAGAGGAATGGAAACGGACCCTTCTACTCCAAACGAAGCGAGCAGATTCCAAGGTCGAAATTGACCCAAGGCTTAAATCGCTGATTTCCTTTGGCGAATTGAACCTTGTTGCAGAGTGGCCGATGCGCCGGCCGTTTGATGTTATCTTCTGCCGCAATGCCGCAATTTACTTTGATAAGGCAACACAAGCCCGGCTTTGGAGCCGTTTTTCTGACGCTCTTGTCCACGATGGTCATTTGATGATCGGTCACTCTGAACGCTTAAGCGGCTCTGCCGAGAAAGAATTCATGAATGTGGGCATAACAACGTACCAAAAGAAACCCATCCAAGCCGCGCATAGGCCTAAATCAAATGAAGGAAACAGAAATTGAGCTTGAAAGATTCCCTTCGGGTAATGGTTGTTGATGATATGGGTGTCAGCCGAGGCTTGCTCATTCAGGCGATCGAGGAAATGGGCATATGGAAGAACCAAGCCGAGAATGATGGGGCAGCGGCGCTCCAGAAATTAATTGCCGATCCCGTGCATTTGGTTTTGTCGGACTACAACATGCCCGGTATGGACGGTTTACAATTGCTTCAGGCACTGCGTCAAAATCGATCCACAGCCCGGATCGGTTTCATACTTGTCACCGGCAACCCAACCCCGGATTTGGTCAGCAAAGGCAAAGCGCTTGGCCTGAACAACATCATAAAGAAACCCTTTTCGACGGCCAGCATGAAACAGTGCATTGAGAGCGTGGTCGGAAAACTATGAATGCTAAGGCCGAAAAGATGCGACCGGGGGACCACAGTTTTTCAGATATTCTATCTGGGACGTCAGACTTTATGGATCTCTTAACACAAACTATCCTTGAGCTCGAAAACCACATCCTTGCCGAGAACGGCGCGGAAGGCCAAGGCGAGGGTTCGACCGGACATTTGCAGTCTATCGATTACATTCGACAAGCCGCAGAAGAAGTCGCTCTGACCCTGGCGCGGATGGCCGGGGCAATTCCGCATCATGCGCTGGATTTTGACGTGATCCTTCACCCAATCAAACTCCAAGCGTTGCGCGATTGCATTGAAAATGTCGATTGTCCCCATCCAAAGGCCGACCGCCTTTTTGAAAGGCAGACAATTGAACTCTTCTAGTTTAGGTCGCGCGGTTCGTGCAGATTTGAAAATACTTCATGCAACTTTAGCAAGAACGCAAGGGATGCCTTTGACGGGTGGCATTGCCAATGCAGCACCGTTACCTCGCTTTGCGACCGGGTCTGAAGTACGCCAAATTGACCGCAATCATGGTGCGTCGTACGGACATGCTGTTCGCGAAAGTCGGACATGAAAATCCTTATCGCACATCCGTCGCTATTACAGCAAAACTACCTGAGGCGTACATTGGAGGCCGCGATTGGCAATGCGGAAATCCTAGCAACGACTGACCTGACCGAGACATATAATCTTGCCGAGCACCAAAAACCGGACTGCGCATTGATCGCACAAGGCCTCACTGCGTTGCCCGAATTTGAACTATTGACTTCACTGTTCAAGATAATGGGTATCAGCTGCTTTTCATTGGTAGATGGTTCCAATTCAGAGGCCCGTCTATCAAATTTTCCGCACATCCAGCAATTGCCAGAACGGGCATCAAGAGAAGATTTGATACTTGCTCTTTCAAAACTAACGGCGAAAAAGGGAGCAGTGCTTCCGACCGCACAGCCTGAACGGTGTGGGGCAAGCTATGATCCAGAAGCGATTATACTGATTGGGGCCTCAACAGGTGGGATCGACGCGCTTTTGAAAGTCCTTGCGCATTTTCACAGTGATTGCCCGCCTGTACTGATTGTGCAGCATACCGGAGGGGCATTTGCATCAAGCTTGATCCGCCTTCTTGATGGGGCGTCGCCTGCGCATGTTTTGCCTGCTCAGGATGCTGTTCCGTTGGCAGCTGGGCATATCTATTTGGCCCCTGATGACCACTGTCATCTTACCTTGTCGCCGGGCCCAAAACTTCGGGCCTCATTAACGGTGGGCCCCGCTGTTTCTGGTCACCGTCCTTCGATTGATGCGCTCTTCAACTCGGCCCTTCATCGCGCAGCGAAAATTTCGGCGGCTCTTCTCACGGGCATGGGGAAAGATGGTGCAGGTGGCCTAACACAGTTACGCAAGGCCGGTGCCTATACCATCGGGCAAGACCAGAAGACGAGCGTTGTTTACGGTATGCCCCGTGTTGCAATGGAGATGGGAGGCGTCTGCAGGCAGCTTCCCATTCAGGACATCGGTACGGCGCTATTGCGCAGCTGTCAGATTAAGGCGCGCACATGACCGCAACTCGCATAACTGTGACCGTCATACAGGGCGACTACGCCGTGTCCGCCGACCCAGATGTCATCATGTCCACGGTTCTTGGCTCTTGTGTGGCGGTCTGTCTGTATGACCCTTATGCGCAAGTGGGTGGAATGAACCACTTCTTATTGGCGGGCTCCAAACAAGGCAGCAGCGACGACCTGAAATATGGTGTGAACGCGATGGAGTTGCTGATCAACCATCTCTTGCGCACCGGGGCACAGCGCCATGCACTAATTGCAAAAATGTTCGGTGGGGCCCGGATGACTGATCATTCGCGTGACATTGGACAGTCGAATGTGACGTTTGCACGCGACTTCTTGCAACAGGAAGGTATCAAATGTCTTTCAGAAAGCCTCGGGGGTGACAAAGCACGCAGGCTACAGTTCACACCAACCACCGGGGCCGCGCGGCAGATGCAGATCTCTGGTCCCGCACCTGATATTGATCAAGTCAAAAGGGCACCACGCCTCGCCGCAGATATCACGCTATTCTAGAGCTAGGAATCCGAAGCCACCACATTGGTGGGCGCTACCGGTCACAACCGAACACGCCCCAATGAAGATTAAGATCCCTAAAGGACTTTAGCCAATTGCCTGTAGGCGCTTGAGCAAAGATGACGTATCCCACCGTCCGCCACCAAGCTTTTGAACGTCCTTATAGAATTGATCGACCAAAGCCGTTACAGGAAGGCTCGCGCCGTTTTCATCGGCAGCATCAAGGCAAATTCCAAGGTCTTTGCGCATCCAATCCACAGCAAACCCGTGCTCCCACTGATCGCCAAGCATGGTTTGGTAACGGTTCGCCATTTGCCAGCTGCCTGCGGCACCTTGGCTGATCACTTCGACAACCGCTTCGCCGTCCAACCCGGCCTTCTGGGCAAAGTGCAGCGCTTCCGAAAGACCTTGGACAAGCCCTGCAATTGCAATCTGGTTGCACATCTTTGTCATCTGCCCCGCACCACTATCCCCGATCCGGCGGCAGAGTTTTGCGTATGCATCAATCACTTTTTCCGCAGTGGTATAGCTGTCTTCGGCCCCACCACACATCACCGACAATGCGCCATTCTCGGCACCGGCCTGCCCGCCCGACACAGGTGCATCGATGAATGCGATCCCTTTTTGCGCAGCGACATCATGTAACTCGCGGGTCACCGCAGCAGATACGGTTGTGTGGTCAACAAAGATTGAACCCGCAGCCATCGCAGCGAATGCGCCATCGTCCCCAAGGCAAACCGAGCGCAGATCATCATCATTGCCCACGCAGGCCATAACAAGTGCCGCTCCTTCAGCTGCTGCTTTGGGTGTCGCCCCCATCGCACCACTATGCTGTGCGACCCATTTTTCCGCCTTGGCTGCCGTGCGATTATAGACCGTCACGTCATGGCCTGCCGCCGACAAGTGGCCCGCCATGGGGAATCCCATAACCCCAAGGCCCAAAAATGCTAGTTTTGTCATCACAGCTTTCCTTTTTTGCTTTGATTCGGCTTACCTAGTCCGCAAGTTCCCAAGGAATAGTATAGGCATTCAATGCGCCACCGATTTCTTCATCCGTGGCGTCTCCCGATCGCGTGACATAAGCCACCAAGCCACGTTTTTTATCTTCGCGGACATCACTGACTTCAGCGGTGATATCTGCCAAGGCTTTATTGAAAATGCGGGTAATGGCCATTTTGCGAAGATCAGGTTTGAATATCTTACCCACGGCCGTCTTAGGCAATTCATCCATAATCTCGAGATGCTTTGGATGGGCCGCTCTTTCGTGAATATGCTCCTTGGCAAATGCCATCAATTCATCTTCGGTGATTTCTGCGCCATCAATCAGTTCGACATAAACGCACGGCACTTCGCCTGCATGTTCATCTGGCTGGCCAATCGCGCCGGCAAAGGCAACGGCGTCATGCCCTGCCAAAGCTTCTTCAATCTCGGCAGGGTCAATATTGTGACCACCACGGATGATCAGATCTTTAGCGCGCCCCGTAATCCAGACATAGCCATCTGCGTCTTTACGGCCCAGATCGCCGGTGCGCAGGTACTGCGCATCTGATTGGTCACCTGGGTAGAAGAGCCCGATGTTCTTTTCAGCTTCTGTATAGGTGTGCCCGTCATAAATGCCGGGGTTGGAAACGCAGATTTCTCCAATCTCTTCGGCGCCCAGAATATCGCCATTTGCCGGATCGACGATTCTGACATCGGTGTAAGGAAACGGCACGCCAATAGAACCGACACGCTTTTCGCCGCTAGGGGGATTGACCGAAACAAGGCAGGTCGCCTCGGTCAGACCGTAGCCTTCGCAAATCGTCACCCCGGCGGCCTCTTCAAAGCGGCGGTAAAGTTCGAGCGGCAGAGGCGCTGATCCGCAAAACGCCAGCCGAAGCGTTGAAATATCCGCGTCCACTTTGCGCTGCATCAGGGCAGACATGGCCGTGGGCACCGTCATCATAAAGGTCACTTTGTGTTTCTCGATCAGTTTCCAAAAGTTATCAAAGACGCCCTCACCCCGATAACCCTGTGGCGTCGGCAGTACGATCTGCGCGCCAGAGCCCAATGACGAACCCAGAGAAACGATTGTTGCAAAGACGTGGAACAATGGAAGCGGGCATATTTGCACGTCTTCTTCGGTGAACAAGAACTCATTACCCAGCCATGCATTATACACGATCCCCGAATAACGATGCTGGACAACCTTGGGCATGCCTGTCGTTCCACCGGTGTGGAAATAGGCGGCGACACGGTCGACCTTGCTGTCTTCAAAACTGAGCGCAGTTGGCTGTTTCTTCAACTCCGCACTGAAGTCGAGCACCGTCGCGTGATGTGAAACAGGATTTTTGGGCCGTATCAGTGGCACGATCAGTCGCTTTAGCCCGGTCAAATAGCGGTGCAGGTCGACTTCAAGTATATGGGTGACATTGGGCGCAAAGCGCACGGCCTCGGCCGCCTTCTGGGCCACATCCGTTTTTGGAAAGGCCTTAAGTGTCACCAGTACCTTGGCATTGGTCTCACGCAGGATTGCCGCGATTTGTTCGGCTTCCAGCAGGGGATTGATGGGGTTCACGATCCCTGCGACCTGCCCTCCCAGATAGGTCAGGACAGTTTCAGTGGCGTTAGGCAACAGGTACGCGACAACGTCATTTTCACCAATACCAAGGTCGCGGAACATATTGGCCGCCTGCCCCGTCTTGTCGCGTAGCGTCCGCCAACTGAGGGTTTCACATTTCGATTCTGGATCGGACAGAAGACTAAAGCTTACCGCCTTTCGACCACCAAACTTGGATGCCGTTTGGCTCAGCAACTCATAGGTCGTGGTCGGCATATTGCGTGCTTCCCACGACATTTCATTTTCCACGGCGTCCCGGTCTGCGACACTTGCAAAAATCATGTCGTCTCCCTCCCTGTTTTTTTACCGCGCAGCGCAGCACGGCCTCCTGTGCGGCACAGGGTGCGGAAAAACGTGGTAAATCACAAGTATGACGCTGCGAAAAACGCCTACTCGGCGGCGACGCCTTCGGTAAATTGCAGGCGCGCCAGCCGTGCATAAAGCCCGCCTTGTGCGACCAAAGCGTCATGCGTGCCCTGTGCGACGATCTTGCCGTCCTCTAGCACGATGATACGGTCCGCTTTTTTCACCGTCGCCAACCGGTGCGCCACGATAAGTGTTGTGCGGGTGCGCGCCAGTTCCTCTACGGCGCGTTGAACCGCATATTCGCTTTCGGCGTCCAGTGCGCTTGTCGCCTCATCCAGCAACAGAATTGGCGCGTCGCGCAAGATCGCACGGGCAATCGCAATCCGTTGTTTTTGCCCCCCTGAAAGCATGACGCCACGCTCACCCACATAGCTGTCAAACCCATCGGGCAAAGCCATCAAGAAGTCATAGGCTGCCGCTGCTTTCGCGGCCTCATCCACCTCTGCATCAGTCGCTGTGGGGCGGCCAAAACGGATATTCTCCCGCGCCGTATCAGCAAAGATCACAGGGTCTTGCGGCACAAGCGCGATATGTTTGCGAAAATCCGCGCGGTCCAGATCACGCAAGTCTTTGCCATCAATCAAAACAGCACCGCTTTGCGGATCATAAAAGCGCTGCACCAACTGAATGATCGTACTTTTGCCTGCGCCGGAAGGCCCGACCAAAGCGACGGTTTCACCCGGTGCAATGTCAAGCTCGATGCCATCCAAGGCAGAGATTTGAGGCCGTGAAGGATAGTGGAACTGTACTTTGTCAAAATGCAGAGCGCCCTTCACCGGCGTCGGCAAGACATTCGGCTGGGCAGGATCCTGAACGGTATCTTCTGCGGTCAGCAATTCGACCAGTCGTTCCGTTGCACCCGCGGCGCGCTGCAACTCTCCCCAGACCTCTGACAAGGCTGCAACAGCGCCGCCGACCATGATTGTATAGATCATAAAGCGCACCAATCCGCCTTCTGTGATCTCGCCAGCGACAACATCTTGCGATCCCATTTGCAGGAACAAAACGATGGCTGCGAAGACCATGAAAATAACAATCGCTGTCAGTGCTGCGCGTGTCATGATCCGGCGACGCGCAGACTGATAGCTCTGCTCTGTCACTTCATCAAACTTTGCACGGCTCAATTCTTCGTGGGTAAACGCTTGCACAGTTTGGGCAGACAGCAATTGCTCAGAGGCATCACCACTAGATTCCGCGATAAGGTCTTGGTTTTCCTTCGAAAGGCTACGGACGCGCCGCCCCAAGAAGATGATTGGAAAGAGAACTACCGGGATGGGCCACAGGACCATGACGCTCATCTTCACTGAGGTCAGAAGCATCAGGACGATCCCGCCCATAAAGATCAAGACATTACGCAATGCGATTGAAACAGAGCTGCCAATGACCGACAGGATCAGCGTTGTATCGGTCGTAATCCGGCTTAACACCTCGCCCGTCATGATCTTTTCATAGAACGCAGGGCTCATGCTGATCATCCGATTGAACACGGCTTTTCGAATATCGGCAACAACGCGTTCACCCAGTCGGGTCACAAGATAATAACGTACTGCAGTGCCAAAGGCGAGCAGGACAGCGATTGCAAGCATCGTGACAAAATGGTTGCTGATCTCGCCACTGGCCAACCCAAAAGTATCGACCACTCGCTCGGCCGCGATCGGCAGACTGAGCGATACCATGGCGGTAAAAATCAGCGCAAAACCCGCTCCAAACATATTCAAACGGTAAGGCTTCATGAACGGCCAAAGGGCTTTCAGCGCGCTGACACGTTTGCCTGTAGGCCGGTCCTCGGGTCTGGGTTTTTGGGTCTCGGCCATCTGTCGTCCTTTGTCTGTTATGTGAGGACATAAAACTGAACCAAACGTTTCACAAGGCGACCAAACGCATCAGTGGTATTTTGATTTGCATGGATCGCACCGGCGGACCGATGCCATTCCGGTAATGGCGGCATCAAAGCATCGCACGAATTCCTGTTGACATGAAACCTTTTGGTATCATAATAAAGAATACCATTTGGTATTATATGAGGTTTACATGAAACACTTTGCTACTACATTCGTCATCGCTTCCTTAATTGGGGCCGTATCTGCATCGGCAGATAACATCACACTGCTTGGCACCCAGGATTTGGACTGGCAGCCAACACCAGAAGGCGTGGCGTTCGCCGCGTTGCAAGGCAACAGGTTCGAGGAAGCCTATCAGGCAATGGTCGAGCTTCCTGCTGGTACCGTTAGCCCGCCCCACGTGAAATCGGCAAACATGTACGGCATCGTCCTTGGTGGGCAGATGGCACACTACCCCAGCGGAGACGACCCAGCAGCCGCGCCCAGCATCGGCCCTGGCGGTTTTTACTATATACCCGCCGGCCTTGAGCATGTGTCCGCCTGCGTGTCTGCAGAGCCATGCGTCGCCTATCTTTATCAAGACGGCGCCTTCGACTTTTTGGTAGCGCAATGATGGAACGGCACGAACAGGCTGGCTTCCGGGCTCTGGCTGATCCGACACGCCGCAATATCCTGCAATTGTTGACGAATAACGAAATGACCATCGCCGATGTCGCTGGCAATTTCGAGATGACCCGTGCCGCTGTGAAGAAACATCTAACCATCCTGGACACTGGCAATCTCATTTCGGTTCAGGCCTGCGGCCGGTCGCGGATGAATGCGCTGAACCCGGGTGGGCTCAAGATCCTCTTTGATTGGTTCAGCTACTTCGATGCCTTCTGGGATGATCGCCTGACAACACTCAAGACCGAAATTGAAAAGGACAAACAATGACCCAAACCATCCTGCAAAAATCCATCTATCTAAAAGCAACGTCGGCCCAAGTTTGGGCGTATCTAACCGACCCTGAAAAGCTGGCCATCTGGTTCCACAAGCCCAAGACCACTTTGGTCATAGGCGAGTATGAGATGTTTGGCACCGACAGCGGTGACAAGCTGATGTGGGGCAAAGTCGTTGTGGCCGAGCCATTTTCGCGGCTGGAATACACCTTCGGCATCGCGCCGATGGGCGATCAGATCAGCTCTGTGAAATGGACTTTGGAAGAGGTTCCCGGCGGCACGAAACTGTCACTGCGCCATGAAGGCCTGCCGCAAAGCGCTGAAGCCTTCGGCCTAACACTTGCCCTTGATAAAGGATGGGACGATCATCTTGCCCGCCTGCGGGCCGACGCTCATAGCGCATAATCTCAGTTGGGGAAAAACGGGGCAGTACCGCCCTCTTGATCTGTCGAAAACGCGTGGATGAACATTGCAACCTGGCCGCATCCGCTATGCAATAGGCGGGTGCGACGAAGCCTAAATGCCCCTTATCGCGCCGCCGCGAAGGACGGCGCGTATTGTGTTTCAGTCAAGAGAAAGAGCGTGAAATACATGCACCAGCGTATAACAGAAGTGCGAATTTAGAGAATATACTGCTCAATGCCGCATGGATATGTCGTCGTATAAGCTGCGAAACGTGGCGCAAACGCGATCAGCGCCCTGGCCTTAAATCAGACCTGGGTGTCACCAAATATACACTGGACAGTAAAATGAAGACACGGATTGGCAAACGTGAATGGGCGCTTCTTGCGTTTATCATAATATATTCCTTCATACCAACGTTCGGCGGCTTGGTTCGGGTGGTTGAGCTGTTGGGCGGTCCTGCAATCGCACCCAACAACCCGCGTGCGCTTGCCGCGCCCTTCCCCATCGTGGCGCATATCCTCAGCAGTTTCGTCTTCTGCATTCTTGGGGCTTCGCAATTTCTGCCTAACCTGCGGCGCGGCACCCCAAAACTGCATCGTGGCATTGGCCGGTTGGTCGCTGCGGCGGGCCTGACAAGTGCGCTCACCGGGCTTTGGATGACTCTCACCTATCCTATTCCTGAAGCGCTGCAGGGTGATGCGTTATATTGGGTGCGGATCGTGCTGAGCCTCGCGATGGCCGCCTTGATCATCTATGGCATCATCACGATCAGGGCGCGACAACCGCTTGAACATGGGGCTGCAATGCTGCGCGCCTATGCCATTGGTCAGGGCGCTTCGACACAAACGGTTCTTGGCATCGTATGGATGATCACATTCGGCTCCGAGGCGTTAGGCCCCCTGCGTGACGGCCTGATGATAACCAGCTGGGTCCTGAATCTGTTGATCGCCGAACTATTGATCCGCAGGTTCGTGTGGCCCAAAAATCGCACGGCCCTGTCCCCGTCGCCCGAACGGGCCCGACAGGTGGGGTCAATCTAGTCACTTTGCCCTCGATAGTTGCCGATGAAAGCTGCTTACCCTATCAGCGTTCAGAAGAGGCGTGGTTGTCGAACTTTCAGGCAAAATAAACACGCACAACCCGTAGGGAAAATGCGGTAAACCCCTTTTTATAAACGGAGCCCAGGTATGATCGGATACGTCACCGTCGGAACAAATAATTTTGACGCGGCGCTTGAATTCTACGACGCCTTGTTTGCAAGCGTGGGCATCGGCCGCCTTTGGAAGCACGGTCATATGGCCGCTTGGGGGCGCACCCGAACAGAGCCCGCACTTTGCATCGCAACCCCGATTGACGGTGGGCCAGCGACCATTGGCAATGGCACAATGGTCGCCTTAAGGATGCAAGACACAGACACGGTCGACACCCTGCACGCCAAATGTCTTGCGCTTGGTGGCGCGAATGCCGGAGACCCAGGTCCGCGCGGCGAGCATGGGTTCTATGGTGGTTATTTTCGCGATCTGGATGGCAATAAATTGAATGCCTATGTCCCTGCGTAATGCGGCCCGAACCTCACCTTCGGGCCGTCAGTTCATCGTGTCGCAGCACCGACGAGATAGGTAAATGCTGTGAGATGCGCGTCATTGAATGTCCCCACCTCGACTAAAAGATCGGCGTTGTCTTGGCGGAACTTTTCGGCAATTTCTGCCGTTTCATAATGAAGCAAGACCGCCTCATCCGGTGTGGGTATCCCAACCGAGGAATGCACCGCCAAAAAGGCCTCTGTTGTCCAACGCCCTTCGCGGGCAGATGCCAGAGTGTCCAACGCGGCCAAATCGGCCTCTCGTCCGTCAACATCTGCGTTGTTATAGTACCCCAGTTTCAGGATGTATTGCCGTTGCGAAATGCCGGATGTGTCATTCCCCAGTTGAAAGTCCGCAAGCGCACCTTCAAACGCCGCGATTACGTCGCCATCAGTGAATAATGCGGATACAGCGGCGCGTCGATCTGAGCTTGTCATAACCGGCTGATCGCAAGCCAGCAGAACAAACTGATCGGGCTGCGGCAAGTCTGGCGACAGCTTGCCTTGGGCGGCGACGATAGAGCCTTCGCGCGCTACGCTGCAACCAAGGGCGGCAACCGAAACTTCATTCAGGCCTGTGCCATTCTTGTACAGCCCGACTAGGCCGATCTGGTCTGCCATTGCGACATTGGCCGTGAATGTTAACGCCGCACCAATGAGTATAGACTTGATATTTTTCATTTTTCTAACCTTTGGGTTCTGTTGTGATAAAAACGCGGTTGTCGGCAAAGACATCGCTGGGAAAGCGATGTGCTGGTGTCTTCAACGCAAGGACTGCAGCGATCGGGCGCTCAATAAACAACGTTGGATGCGCTGGAACAGGCAGCGTAGGCGCGTGCCCATAAAACACTGCGGTGAACTGCTTGGCATCCCAGCGATAATCGACTTCTGCCACGATTGCATCGTCGTGCTTCAGACCCAACCGCATCTCTCCGCCCATCGGGTCGCGTATATCGGCGCTGATGAGCGTGATTTCATATGTCATCTTAATCTCCACCGTGTGTTTAAACTGGATACGAGAAACCGGATCGCATATAAATTATCCAAATTAGAGACAGACTGGATCGTTTTTGCACCATGCAGAATTGGGATGACTTAAGGATCTTTCACGCGATGGTCGGCGCACGGTCAATCCGTGAGGCGGCGACAAGACTTAAGACGACGCATGCGACAGTCTCGCGGCGCATCCGTTCACTTGAGGCAGAACTTGGCCACACGTTGTTTGAGCGCGCGCGGGACGGCTATCGTATGACAGAGTTCGCCAAGGGAATTTTTGATTTCACAGAAGCCATCGGTCAAGGTGTGGCGGCGATTGACCGGCTGGCATTTGGTAACGAGAGAGGGCTTGCAGGCACTGTGCGCCTGTCATTGCTGGAAGACATCTTCACCTTTGTTTTAGCGGATCCGATTGCCGCATTCATGCGGCACAACCCAATGATTGAATTGATTGTCGATACAACAGCATCTTTAAGCGATCTGAGCCGCCGCGAGGCGGATGTGATCGTCCGCATCACCCGGGAACCGCCTGAACAGGCGTTCGGGCGCAAAGTGGCTAATAGTCCACTTGCAGCCTATGCATCGCCCGACTACCTAGACAATCGCCCCAGAATCGACCGTTGGATCGCGCTAGATTACCCCCCCACCATCGCACCACTTTTGCAGGCGCGGCCGGTGTTTCGGTCAAACTCTTTGTCGGTTGTCACCAACGCTTTGCAGCAAGGCCAGGGCATCGGCCTGCTACCCTGTTTCATTGGGGATAAGCTGCCTAGCTTGGTGCGCCTGCCGGAAGTTTCTCTGATCCCTGACATGGAAATTTGGGTTCTCACGCATGAGGATCTTCGCGACAACCCGCGTGTCCGCATGCTGATGGATCATCTTTATCAAGCCTTCTCACAACAGCGCAGTCTGATAGAGGGCAATGCGTAATCCGGACCGCAAGACTAGAAAATCCCAATTCTGTTCCTGTCGTTTGAAAAGGAGTCTGGCCCCCAGTTTCTGGACTTCGACTGACTGACTTACATACCTGCTGCGCCTAGGCCCAGCCTTGCCGAATTAGCTAAATCGCATCACTTTGCAAAATTCGTTGGAGCAAGCTAGGTGGATCGAACCCCTATCATCTGTTTGGAACAGCCATGCTTCGACTCCGGATTTGATACAATAAACAACAAGTTAAAAGTGGAAATGACGCATCTCCGCAGGTTAACTGTCGGAAATGATTGCGTGGAGCGGGCGGGGGGAATCGAACCCCCATCTTCAGTTTGGAAAACTGAGGTCTTAACCATTACACAACGCCCGCGACCGAGATGAGGTCTATTTCAACCATCATACGGGGTCAAGAAGCAGCTTTGGTTATTCTGCCAAATCGTCAAGAACTACTCTTTGGGCGGAAAGCGGACCTTCGCTGCAGGCGCGAACTAAATGGGGAACTTGAAGAAAGCGGACGCTCAGGGCTACGACCCAGCTTTTTACGATGTGCATACACAGCGAAGGTCAGCAACGAGCCCATCCTGCAATATGCCGCGCAATGTATGAACGGCTGCTATCAGAAACTTTCCACAAAGTCGGCCCCAGCCGTCTCGATATGGCATCGATCACAGCCAACTAATTTAGTCGTATTTTCCCCTCCGCCCCTGCACAATGAAAAAGTCTACTAAAGGAACATCTTACCCATGGAATTTCCTTTTGAACTTACAGAAACACTTCTCGTTTTGTTGGTAATCGCGACAGGGTCGGCTGTTCAGGCCGCGGTTGGGATGGGCCTCAACTTGTTGGCGATCCCTCTTCTCTTAATCATCAATCCGGTATTTGCTCCGGGCCCAGTTTTCGCAGCTTCGGCAGTCTTATCTTTTCTGGCCCTATGGCGTGTCCCAGCAAAGATTGACCGTGAAGAACTGAAGCTTGGGTTCTTTGGTCTTATCATAGGAACAGCAGTTGCTGGGGCTTTGGCAACAGCGATTGACAGCGCAAGTCTAGCAAAACTTCTTGGACTGTTTGTCATTCTGGGTGTTGGCCTCGCTCTGTCCGGGTGGTCGGCACCGATAAACAGGCGTAACCTTATCTTGGCCGGAAGTGGGGCTGGCTTACTCGGAACGATAGCGGGGCCGCATGGCCCGCCAATTGTCCTGCTTTATCAAGGTTTGGAACCAGACCGCGTACGTGGAGCAACTCTTACCTTTATTGGAACAGGTAACGCACTTTCGCTCATAGCACTTTTACTCATTGGTCTGTTTGGGACAGAACAATTGATCGCGGCTCTTGTTCTGGCGCCAGGGGTCTTCGTTGGATTGTGGCTGGCACCAAAACTTGCGAAACTGATCGATGCTCATCTCCTCAGATCAATAGTGTTGGCAATATCAGCGACAAGCGGGCTTTTTCTTGTGATTGGCTGAGGACACCCCCTTCGTCGCCTCAGCGACAACGCTATGATTGGATTGTAAATTTGGGACATCGTTGCTTCATGCATCGCACGATCTGGGGCTGTTGGCCGGCGGAACGTAAAGGCAGACGTGTGCCGTTAAAAATGAACCGCCTGTCAAGTTGGATTGCAAGTGGCCGGTCGCTACCAGATCAGAAAAATAAGGATTGCGGGATGCATCGAGCATCTCGCCGGCTATCTGAGTATTACTATGAGGGACAGGATTGCTACTCCAGCAATCATGAAACCCACTGGGATCAAGTATTCGACGACGCCGGATACCCGCAACTTTTCTGGCGCTTGTGGGTCGACAAGCATCGTAAGGCTGGTCCCCACTTGAGGGCTTCGCGCCTTCAAGACGGACTGTTCGGCCAGAATGACCCTTCCATCAGAGGCTGTATATTCATAGGAAAGACGATATGCTCCCAAGCCGTCTTCTCGGACGTCACCGAACTCTTCTACATCAACAATTACGGCATCGATAGGTTTGGCTTTTATTCGAAACCGGCGTGTTTTGAGGAACAACCCTACGCCCAGTAAAATGAGCGCTATTGCGACGCCAAAAGACAATCCAAGAGGAAAGAAATTCACCATACCGATACTATGACTTAATTTCTCTCAAAACGTAAATCGGGCTCGACCAAGCCTGCGTTCCGTCCTCTAAGGTGACGCGTACGTAGTATGGGTTATCCCTGCCTGACACCGGGCTCAGTTTGCGCTCAAGGCGCACCGATTTATGCGGGTTATGATCGGGCAATCGGAACAGGCGGATACCGCGCGGTAGGATATCGGATGCATCCAGCACGGTGTCTTCATAACTTATGTCGGCCAGTGCGATGCTCTTTTTCACCAAAGCAGTGCTGAGCGTGATATCACCTGATGTGCCGTCATCCAGATTGGCGATGAAGCCCGCGAAGTTGCCTGTCGTGACCGATTGCCATGACAACTCAGAGCTGTCTTTGAGGTCGAGCATCTTGTCACGGTTGAAGAAATTCACGGGCTCGGCAGAAGTCACAGTGGCTTTGTCAAAAATTGCGTTTCCATCCCATGGGACCGCACGGAAACGACCGCGATATTCAGCCCCTTCCCATAAAACACCAATACGACTGCCGAGGTCTTCTTTGCTGTAGGGGCGATGGCATTCCAAATG
>ENA-OQVM01001860-OQVM01001860.1-marine-metagenome-genome-assembly--contig:-NODE-1860-length-26340-cov-6.727297_pt1 | contig 26340 bp, 28 predicted proteins | sample MGYA00237776_ERZ505498 | MGnify/ENA primary metagenome ERZ505498 (study PRJEB26159, sample SAMN06265151) | marine metagenome | isolation source: Helgoland LTER site | place: Germany:Helgoland, sampling...
CGTCATCAAAGCTTGTATATAAATGAAATCATTGACTTACGCAATAAGGTCAAACTTTTTGGTTTCCACTTTGCGTCATTAGACATTCGTCAAGACTCGCGAATTCACAACCAAGTATTTGAAGCAATTGTTTCACACCCAAAAATACAGGAATACATCACCGGTTTACCTGAGAATTATTTAGAATTAGGTCTTGAAGAGCGTTTAGCAATACTGCCTCACCTAACGGGTAATGTTCCTGAATCCTTATTCGAGGACGACATTGTCAAGCACACAATTGGTTCCATTTATGCTATGAAAGCCATTCAGAAGAGTAATGGTGAAAAAGGTTGTCATCGTTATATAATCAGCAATTGTCAGAGTATTGAGAATATGCTGCAGTTGTATGCACTTCACCGAATTTGTGGTTGGGACAAACCAACAGTAGATTTAATTCCCCTCTTTGAAACCGTTGATGATTTGAGATCTTCTCAAGAAATCATGAACAGCTTATATTCCAATCCTGTCTATAGCGCACATTTGAAAAGTCGTAATATGAAACAAACCATAATGCTTGGTTTTTCTGACGGAACTAAAGATGGCGGATATTTCATGGCCAATTGGAGTATTTACAAAGCCAAAGAAGAGCTTTCGGATGTATCAAACGATTTCGGAGTAGCAGTTGCCTTTTTTGATGGAAGAGGAGGACCACCAGCACGAGGAGGCGGAAATACCCACCAGTTTTATGCTTCTATGGGCGATCGTATCCAAGCAGACGACATTCAATTAACCGTTCAAGGGCAAACCATCAGTTCTAACTTCGGAACAGTCGATTCAAGTCAATTTAATTTGGAGCAATTGCTTAGTTCAGGAATTTCAAATCAGGTTTTTAAGAATGATGATAATCATTTAGCAGACGAAGACCGTATGACCATGCAACAGCTAGCAGATACAAGCTACAAATTCTATTCTGATTTTAAATCGCACCCTAAGTTTGTTCCCTACTTAGAAAACATGAGTACACTTCAGTATTATTCGAAAACCAATATCGGAAGTCGTCCATCAAAGAGAGGAAATTCTAAGGAGCTTAATTTTTCTGACTTAAGAGCAATTCCTTTTGTAGGGAGTTGGAGTCAGTCTAAACAAAATGTTCCCGGCTTTTATGGTGTTGGAACCGCAATCTTGGCATTTGATGAACGTGGGGAATTTGACAAAGTAGACTCTTTGTACCAAAATTCTGCCTTTTTCAGAACTCTCATAGCAAACAGTATGATGAGTTTGACTAAATCGTTCTTCAAACTTACTGCCCACATAGGAGAAGACGAGGAGTTTGGTAGCTTTTGGAACATCATTCATGATGAGTACATACTGACCAAAGCCATGCTTCTAAAGCTTACTGGCTATTCGGAACTGATGGAAGATCAGCCCGCAGGGAAGCATTCTATTGAAATGAGGGAAGCAATTGTACAGCCTTTATTGACCATTCAGCAATATGCACTGAGTTCTATTCATGAGTTGAAAAAAACAAATGAGCTGAATGATGATCAACTAGCAATTTATGAAAAGCTCGTTACACGTTCCCTTTTTGGAAACATCAACGCCAGCAGGAATTCGTGCTAAAAATTTATTGCTTATAGTAGTTAAACGAAGCTTTGAATAGTGCAGTTGGTACTTCTATGTCTGTGACCGGTTTTCCGATTGCTTCCAATAGAACAAACTTCACTTTTCCGTGACTGTTCTTTTTGTCGTATTGTAAAAGTGTTAGGATGGATTCAATTTCATTTTCAGTGAAATCTACTTTTGGGTATATGGAACTGAAGATTGTTTTGATTTCATCACTTTCATTTTGACTCAGCCCAGTGAGCTCAGTCGAAAGATATGCTTCTAGAATCATTCCAATTGCAATCGCTTCTCCGTGTAGTAAAGTAGTCTTGTTTTTTTGAGTTAAGCAATAGGATTCTATGGCGTGACCGAGGGTATGGCCAAAATTTAGAATTTTTCTGAGTCCATGTTCATACGGGTCTTCTAGAACTACTTTATTCTTAATACCAACCGAATGAAAAATTAGTTCTTGAATGTCTTCGGATGATATTTTTTTATAATCTTTTAAATGATTCCAATAGTCTTGATCCTGAATCAATCCATGCTTCAGCATTTCGGCATAACCGCTTCTGTATTCTTCAGAAGGCAACGTATTTAAGTACTGAGGATCTACAAGAACCATTTTTGGGTTCACAATTACTCCAACTTGATTTTTCAATGCACCAAGATCAACTCCAGTTTTTCCTCCCACCGATGCATCAACCATAGAGAGAAGGGTAGTTGGGATGTTAATAAAGTCAATGCCTCGCTTAAACGTCGAAGCGACAAACCCGCCCAAATCTGTAACAACGCCTCCTCCTAAATTTATTAAGAGGCTTTTACGATCTGCACCAAGTTCAGAAAGCACATTCCAAACACCTGAACAGGTTTCAATGTTTTTGTTCTCTTCTCCAGCTTCAATAGAAATAATCTCAATGGTAGCTTCGGTTGATAAATTACTCAAGAATAATGGAAGGCAATGTTCTTCAGTGTTGGTGTCTGCAAGTACAAAAACGGAAGAATATTGCTGCGATTCAACAAAATCATTTAATATAATATACTGTTTTTTAGTGAATTCAACCTTGTAGCCCTTTGCAGTAATGGATTTCATTGATTATATATTTATTTGTAAAAATAGTATTTTATTGTCGAATTATATTAAATATGTGATGCCCTAGATTAATAAGACACTATTTTTATTTATGAGAGGGCAGTTCAATTTTTGAGCTGCTTTTTTTTTGTAAAATATCTTATTTTGCCTTCTTAATCTGAAATTCTTACTGATAAAATTGTTGCCGTTTTTGCACAATTTTCAATTTCCACATCATATTCTTTAAATTCCAATTCTGTTTCAATCAGATATATTTTACAACTATCTTTTTGAATCTCACTTAAACCAAAATTAATATCTCCTTTTTTTATTAGTGCTTGAATTGTTATAGAGTCTAAAGTAAATGATTGAGAAATACCAGGTGCATATACCCATTCTTTCTTAGAAAGATTATTCAGGACTCTCGCATCTGGGCTATAATTACATTCGGTTCGTTTACCATTTAAGAAAAACGCCAAAAAAATTAAACCAGCAGAAAATCCGCCTAAATAATATCCCAATCTTTTTATAAAACTCATGTAATTTTTTTTGTAAAAATAAGGTTCTTTCTCTTAGCTAAACTCTATTTTTCGAGTATTTTGATCGATATATTCTAATTTGACACGATGTAATTCCTGTGGGAGTAGGGGTTGTATTTTTTCAGCCCATTCAATTAAACAGATGGAGCCTGAATCCAAGTACTCCTCAGCTCCAAAATCATAAGCTTCTTCTGGAGTTTCGAGACGATAGCAATCAAAGTGATATATTGATTTACCATCCTTTGTTTTGTATTCATTAATTAAGGAGAATGTAGGACTACTGACGGTGTCAATAACATTCAATTGTTTGCAGAGTGCTTTAATCAGAGTTGTCTTACCCATTCCCATGGAGCCATCGAATAAGATTATTGAATGACTAATAAGTGTGCTAAGCTCCTTTGCAAGTGCGTCAACATCGTTCAGTTTGAATTCTCGAATCATGAGTGATTTACTTTTTCGGCTGTAAAACTACAAAAGGTATTATAATTTCTTCCATAGAAATACCTCCGTGTTGGTAGCTATTATTGAACAAAGTGGCAAAGTGATGGTAATTCTTAGGGTAGACAAAGTAATTGTAATCCAATGCAAAAATATAAGTGCTATTTAAATTGATTTTTGGAAGCTGAATTCTTTCTGGTTTATCAATTGCAAATACTTTTTTAGCTGGAAAAGTCAAACTTCTTCCTGTTTTGTATCGAAGATTCACACTAGATTCTTTATCTCCCACTACTTCAACGGGTTGAACCACATTGATTGTTCCATGATCTGTCGTGATAATCAACTGAAAATCAAGTTTTCTAGCTTCTGAAAGTAGTTCAAATAAAGGAGAGTTTTTAAACCAACTTGCAGTTAGTGATCGGTATGCTTTGTTGTCTGATGCCAATTCTTTAATGATTTCCATTTCAGATTTCGCATGAGAAATCATATCTACAAAATTATAAACAACAGCAGTTAACTTTTCATCTTTATGGTTACTTAATGACTTTGCGAGTAGTTTCCCGTTTTTTAAATTTGTGATCTTATGATAACTCATTTTCCCATCGATATTCAGGCGTTTTAACTGAGCTTGTAAAAGATCTTTTTCAAACAAGTTTTTTCCACCTTCGTCGGTATCATTTTTCCACCACTGCGGATAAAGCTCCGATATTTTTAAAGGAGTACAACCCGAAAACAGTGCGTTACGAGCATATTGTGTTGCAGTTGGTAGTATGCTGTAATAGGTTTCTTCTTTTTCTTTTTGGTAAAAGTCTGTCAATAGCGGCTCAATGGTTTTCCATTGATCCATTCGGAGATTATCAATTACCAGTAGGAGTGTAGGTTTATTTTCTTTGAGTAGGGGTTTTACTTTGTTTTTAAATATGGTGTGCGATAATTCGGGCGCAGCAGTTGAGTCGTTCATCCAATTTTCGTAGGATTTGGATATGAACTTAGAAAACAATGAATTTGCTTCTTTTATTTGACTCTCAAAAATTTCCATCATCCCAGGATCTACTAGAGATTCTAACTCCAATTCCCAGAAAATCATTTTCTGATAAAACGCAGCCCACTCTTCTGCGGTACTCAAATCCATGAGCTCCATGCTGATTTTTCGAAATTCTTGTTGGTAGTTTCGAGTGGTTTTTTCTGCAATCAAATTTTTGTGTAACAAGTTCTTTTTTAGAGACAGTAAAATTTGATTCGGATTGACAGGTTTTATTAGATAATCTGATATTTTAGAACCGATTGCATCTTCCATTATATGCTCTTCCTCGTTCTTAGTTACCATAATTACTGGAAGTTTTGGCTGTTTACCTTTTATGAGAGACAAGGTTTCTAATCCACTGAGCCCGGGCATGTTTTCGTCTAACAGCACCGCTTCAAAATGGTTTTTCTCAACAAGGTCAATAGCTTCTAAGCCATTGTTGCACGGAGTAATTCGATAGCCTTTGTCGAGAAGAAAAAGGATGTGTGGTTTGAGGAGGTCAACTTCATCGTCGACCCATAAGATTTGGATTGGCTCTAGATTCATTATATTTGTTAAAAATTAGCAACTTGAAGATAAATCAAAAATTGACCTTATTAAACGATCCAATTTACGGATTTATTCATATCAATGCCCCCATAATTTTTAAATTATTAGAGCATAGGTTTTTTCAACGTTTGAGGAGAATAACCCAAATGGGACTTTCTTCATTGGTATACCCTGGTGCTCGTCATAGTCGTTTTGAACACGCATTAGGCTGTGTTCATTTGATGCAAAAAACAATTTCAACACTACGAGCCAAAGGAGTTCAAATAAGTGAAGAAGAGGGGATTGGGATGCAAATTGCAATTTTACTTCACGACATTGGGCATGGACCTTTTTCTCATGCAATGGAAAACAGTATTGTAGTTGGGGTGCATCACGAATCATTATCGTTAGAATTCATGTCGACTTTGAATAAGGAGTTTGATGGTGAGCTAACCTTAGCAATTTCAATTTTCAAAAACGAATACCCACAGAAGTTCATGCATCAATTGGTTTCTGGGCAAATCGATCTGGATCGAATGGATTATCTTAAACGAGATAGTTTTTATACCGCTGCCACGGAAGGTAATATCAACTCAGAACGTATCATTACCATGTTTAATGTTGTTGATGATCAACTGGTTATTGAAGAGAAAGGCATGCACTCTGTTGAAAAATTCTTAATTGCTCGACGCCTGATGTACTGGCAAGTTTATTTACACAAAACAAGCTTAGTAGCCGAGTTACTCTTGGAGCGAATTCTTCTTCATGCACGTAAACTTTTTAAAGAAGGAGTAGAGTTGAAGATATCGAATTCCTTAGCTTATTTCTTAAACCACGATATAAAGGCAATCGACACCTTGGAACTTCTAAATCGGTTTGCGTTACTTGATGATTACGATATTTTAGCAGCACTAAAAGAATGGCAACACCATTCCGATTTTGTTTTACGCGATTTATCTAGTAGAATATTGAACCGAAACTTATTGAAAATTAGGATTCAGAACACTCCATTCGATTTGGAACAGATTCAGGAGAAAAAATCCTTACTCGCTCCATGGAAGTTGTCAAATGAACAATTGGATAATTATGTTTTTACTGGAGGGATCTCCAATCAAGCCTATGTTCCTGACACCAAGACGATAAAGATATTGACAAAGTCTGGTGAAGTCAGCTCTTTGCAAGAGCATTCAGAATTATTTGTTGGAAATTCATTTTCAAATGTTGAATCAAAATTTTATCTCTGCTTTGCAAAGCCCAGTTTCTAAGCTAATTTTTATACTTTTGCAGCAATGAAATTTACCGCTAAACAAATTGCTGGTATTTTGAACGGATCTATAGAGGGAAATCCTGATATAGAAGTTCATCAACTCTCTAAAATCGAAGAGGGTACCGAGGGTTCTCTAACCTTTTTGGCAAACAAAAAATACACGCCTTTTATATACGAAACCGCAGCATCAGTTGTTATCGTTAATCAGGACTTGGTTTTAGAAAGTGATGTTCAGTCTACACTAATTCGTGTTCCCGATGCGTATCAAGGATTTTCTAAACTTTTAGAATATTACAATACCCTTGACACTGATGAGAAAGGTGTAATGCAACCGGTATCAATTCACGAAAGCGTTGCTTTGGATGCGTCGTGTTACGTGGGTGAGTTTACCGTAATTAAGAAAAACGTTCGAATTGGTAATCAAGTAAAAATACACCCACAATGTTTTATTGGCGAAGGTGTAGTCATTGGTTCAGGAACCGTTATTCTCAATGGCGCCAGAATACTGTCACGCACTGAAATTGGTGAAAACTGCGTTATTCATCCGGGTTGTGTAATTGGATCTGAAGGTTTTGGATTTGCACCTCAAGCCGATGGTACTTACAAAAAAGTTCCACAGACAGGGATCGTTAGAATTGGTAACAATGTAGATGTTGGAGCAAATTCAACAATTGACCGAGCAACTCTCGGTGCTACTATTATTCATGATGGCGTAAAACTTGACAATCACATTCAGATTGCGCATAATGTTGAAATCGGTGAGAATACTGTCATCGCTGCACTTGTTGGAATTGCAGGCTCAACCAAGATTGGAAAATCCTGTGTTATCGGCGGTCAAGCTGGATTTGCAGGTCATTTAAAAATTGGCGATGGAGTTCAGATACAAGGTCAAACGGGTGTTACTCGAAATTTCAAAGATAATACGATGCTACAAGGCACACCAGCTTTCGATTTCACTAGCTACAGTAAATCGTACGTACATTTTAAAAACCTACCTAAAATAATAAAACGCCTCGATCAAATAGAAAAAGAACAACATGGAAAATAAGCCTACTTTTCAAACAACAATTGCTAAAGAAATTACTTTAGAAGGTGTGGGTATACACACAGGAAAAAATGTTGTTTTAACATTTAAGCCAGCTGCATCCAATACTGGTTATATCTTCAAAAGAACTGACCTCGAAGGTCAACCAACTATTGAAGCCGACGTGCAATATGTCACAAACACACAAAGAGGTACCAATTTAGTTAAAAACGATGTAAAGATTCAAACATCTGAGCACGTATTATCTGCTTTGGTTGGCCTTCAGATAGACAACTGTCTGATAGAACTCAGTGCTTCAGAGCCTCCTATTATGGATGGGTCATCTAAGTTTTTTGTAGAAGCTTTACAAAAAGCTGAAACCAAAGAACTAGAAGAAGAACGCGACGAGTATATTGTCAAAGAAATTATTCATTACAGAGACGAAGAATCTGGGAGTGAAATGACCTTAATTCCTTGGGATAATTATCAAGTAACCACTATGGTTGACTTTGGTACTAAGGTCTTAGGTACTCAGAATGCATCATTAGAACATCTAGATGATTATGTAGAGCAAATTTCTTCTTCTAGAACCTTTAGTTTTCTTCATGAATTAGAGATGTTGCTCGAAAACGGCTTAATACAAGGTGGAGACTTGAACAACGCTATTGTTTATGTAGATAAACCCTTGTCTGACGAAACAATGGAGCGCTTAAAGAAAGCATTTAATAAAACAGACATTGCGGTTCAGCCCAATGGAATTTTGGATAATCTTTCCTTACACCATCCGAACGAAGCTGCACGTCACAAATTATTAGATATTATAGGTGATCTTGCATTGGTAGGTCGACGTATTCGTGGAAAAGTAATTGCTCGCAAACCCGGGCATAAAGTAAATGTTGAGTTTGCCCGCAAGCTTTCGAAAATCATCAAATTAGAAAAGCGCCTCAATGCGCCTAATATAGATATCAATCAGCCTCCATTGATGAATGTTAATGACATCATGAAAATGTTGCCGCATAGACCTCCTTTTTTACTCGTTGATAAGATTTTTGAATTGTCAAAATCGCATGTAATTGGGTTGAAAAATGTAACTATGAACGAACAATTTTTTGTTGGTCATTTTCCAGGCGCACCAGTAATGCCAGGAGTGTTGCAAGTAGAGGCAATGGCTCAAGTAGGTGGGGTTTTGGTTTTGAATACTGTTCCTGACCCAGAAAACTATTTGACTTTATTTATGAAAATAGATAACGTGAAATTTAAGAACCCAGTATATCCCGGAGACACTTTGATTTTTAAACTGGAGCTAATAACTCCAATTAGAAGAGGGATTTGTCATATGAAAGGTTATACCTTTGCCAATGGAAAAATAACCACCGAAGGAGAGTTAATGGCACAAATCGTTAGAAAAGACAGCATATGAATCAACCCTTAGCTTATGTTCATCCCGGAGCCAAAATCGCAAACAACGTAGTAATTGAACCCTTTGTTACCATTAGCAATAATGTCATCATCGGGGAAGGAACCTGGATCGGTTCGAACGTTACTATTATGGAAGGTGCGCGCATTGGAAAAAATTGTAATATTTATTCAGGAGCTGTAATTTCTGCTCCACCACAAGATTTAAAATACGCAGGAGAAGAAACCCTTACCATTATTGGAGATAACACTACCATTAGGGAGTGTGTAACCATCAACCGTGGAACAACAGATCGTCAGCAAACTTCAATAGGAACGAATTGTTTAATCATGGCGTATTCCCATATTGCTCATGATTGTAAAGTAGGAAACTTTTGTATTTTCTCTAATAACAGCACACTAGCTGGACATATCAATATTGGGAACTATGTTATTTTGGCTGGTATGACTGCCATACATCAGTTTTGCTCGGTTGGAGATCATGCCTTTATTTCTGGTGGATCTTTGGTTCGTAAAGATGTACCTCCTTTTGTAAAAGCTGCGCGTGAACCTTTATCTTATGTGGGAATTAATTCTGTTGGATTAAGACGTCGTGGTTTTTCAGGAGAAAAAATAAGACAGATTCAGGATATCTATCGTATCCTCTACCAAAAAAACTATAATACGACTCAAGCAGCTGAAATTCTTGAAGCAGAAATGGGTGTTACTCCTGAGCGTGATGAAATTTTACAATTTATAAAAGATTCGCAACGTGGTATTATGAAAGGATATTTTCAAAAAAATTAAATAGAAAAAATTATGGTATCAACTTCTGATATAAGAAAAGGGCTTTGCATAAGACACAGTAATGACATTTATAAGATTATCGAATTTCTTCATGTTAAACCGGGAAAAGGCCCCGCATTTGTTAGAACAAAACTCAAGAGCGTTACCTCTGGAAAGGTTTTAGATAATACATTTTCTGCTGGACACAAAATAGAAGACATTCGTGTTGAAACGAATAAGTATCAGTTTTTATACAACGATGGTGATACATATAACTTCATGAACTCAGATGATTACAATCAGATAGCGATTGAAAAAAATATTTTAGATTCACCCGAATTGATGAAAGAAGGAGAGATCGTTTCTATTTCAATCAATACTGAAGACGATATGCCCTTATCGGTTGACATGCCTGTGAGTGTCATCCTAGAGGTAACCCATACGGAACCCGGTGTAAAAGGAAATACAGCTACCAATGCTACTAAACCTGCTACAGTCGAAACCGGAGCGCGTATCAATGTTCCGTTATTCATCAACGAAGGAGATAAGATAAAAGTAGAAACAGATAAAGGTACCTATCAAGAACGTGTAAAAGAGTAAATTCATAAAACGGAACATCAGTTGCGTTAAACATTAATAAATAATATAATACAGAATGAGCGTTTTAGTTAACAAAGATTCCAAAATAATAGTTCAGGGTTTTACAGGAAGTGAAGGTACATTCCACGCAACTCAAATGATTGAGTACGGAACCAATGTAGTTGGGGGAGTAACTCCAGGTAAAGGTGGTCAAACACATTTAGATCGCCCCGTTTTCAATACGGTTGCAGAAGCAGTTGCAAAAGCTGATGCAAACACAACCATTATTTTTGTTCCACCAGCTTTTGCTGCAGATGCTATTATGGAAGCTGCCGATGCTGGGATTAAAGTAATTATCACCATTACAGAAGGAATTCCTGTAGCGGATATGGTCAAAGCTTCAAACTATATTGCGGATAAAGATTGTCGCTTAATTGGTCCTAACTGCCCCGGAGTGATTACTCCAGGTGAAGCTAAGGTTGGTATCATGCCCGGTTTTGTTTTCAAAAAAGGAAATATCGGAATCATTTCTAAATCAGGTACCTTAACCTACGAAGCTGCAGATCAAGTTGTTCGTGAAGGATTTGGTATTTCTACAGCAATTGGAATTGGTGGAGATCCTATTATTGGAACTACAACCAAAGATGCAGTTGAATTGTTTATCAATGATCCAGAAACTGAAGCCATCGTAATGATTGGTGAAATTGGAGGTCAATTAGAAGCAGAAGCTGCTCAATATGTTAAAGCAACTGGAAACAAAAAGCCTGTAATTGGTTTTATCGCTGGTGAAACTGCTCCTGCAGGAAGAACGATGGGTCATGCTGGTGCAATCGTTGGCGGTGCTGACGATACAGCTGAAGCTAAAAAACGTATTATGGCTGAATGTGGAATTCATGTTGTGAATTCTCCTGCAGCGATTGGGAAAAAAGTTGCTGAAGTATTGAATAAATAACCAAGATATGAAACTTTTAGAAGGAAAAACAGCAATCATCACCGGAGCCAGTAGAGGTATTGGGAAAGGCATTGCTTTAGTATTTGCTCAACACGGTTGTAATGTAGCCTTTACATACAGCAGCTCGGTTGAAGCAGCTCAAACTTTAGAAGCAGAATTAAAAGCCTTTGGCATAACAGCTAAAGGTTATCAAAGTAATGCAGCTAGCTATGAGCAAGCGCAACAATTAGTCGAAGATGTTTTAAAAGATTTCGACGGTTTGGATATCTTAATCAATAATGCAGGAATTACCAAAGACAATTTGTTGATGCGTATGGCTGAGGAAGATTTCGATCAGGTGATTGAAGTGAATCTAAAGTCTGTGTTTAATATGACCAAAGCTGTTCAACGTACTTTCTTGAAGCAACGCAAAGGATCTCTAATCCATATGAGTTCTGTAGTTGGTGTTAAAGGTAATGCTGGGCAAGCTAACTATGCTGCTTCAAAAGCTGGGATTATTGGTTTTTCTAAATCCATAGCCTTAGAATTGGGATCGCGAAACATTCGTTCGAATGTAATTGCCCCTGGTTTTATTGAGACAGAAATGACTGCTAAACTTCCTGAAGACGTTGTTCAAGGGTGGAGAAGTGGTATTCCTTTGAAAAGAGGAGGATCGCCAGAGGACATTGCAAATGCTTGTGTCTTCTTAGGATCAGATCTATCGAATTACATCACCGGTCAGGTGCTGAATGTAGATGGAGGAATGTTAACTTAATTTTAAAATAATAATTATGCAAAAATTACCCAAAATTGGCCTGCCCGTAATCGCAGGGATTTTTATTCTATTTATTTTTATTTCTAAATCTTCAATCAACATCGGTTACGGTGAGGCTGGAGTGCTCTTTAAAACCTTTGGTGGCGGAGTTGTAATTGACGAGCCAGTAATTGGCGAAGGATTTCATATCATTGCCCCTTGGAATAAAGTTTATGTTTACAACGTAAAGCAACAAGAGGTTTTTGAAAGTAAAATGCAGGTTCTTTCTTCTAATGGTCTTGAAATTTCATTAGATATTTCGGTACTGTATCAACCCCTTATATCGGAACTTGGATTGTTACACAAAACCAAGGGTGAGAATTATTTGAACATCATCATCATTCCTCAAATACGCGCAGTAGCTCGTTCTATCGTGGGTCGATATACTCCTGAGCAATTGTATTCAACTAAAAGAGATGCAATTCAGCAAGAGATTTTTGAAGAAACTAAAAAAGTTGTTGAAAATCAGCATGTACAGCTCAACGCTGTCTTGGTTCGTGATGTAACACTACCTATCGCAATTCGTGAAGCTATTGAGCGTAAGTTGAATCAAGAACAAGAAGCTTTGGAATATGTATTTAGAATTGAAAAATCTAAGCAAGAAGCAGAACGTCAGCGTATTGATGCAGAAGGTAAGGCAACTGCTAACCGTATTTTAAGTGCATCGCTAACGGACAAAATTCTACAAGAAAAAGGTATTGAAGCTACACTTAAGTTATCAGAATCTCCTAACTCAAAAGTGATCGTAATTGGAAGCGGTGACGGTGGATTGCCTATTATTCTTGGAAACCAATAATTTTAAAAACAAGTGCTGACAATAGGAAATTGCCGATTGTCAGCTAATATTATAAAAACCGAACTCATTTAAATGGGTTCGGTTTTTTTTAAGCATTCATAATATTCACTCATTTTAATTTGATTTATTTATCAAAATAGCTGTTATTTTGAGAATAATGAATTGCAATGTCTAAAACAATAAGATGCTTCTTGTTTCAAAATAAATTCAATATATTTGCAGCCTAATGCAATTAAATACAACACATAACCATCATCATTTTACGAACTCAAGCGAGCTCTAAGGTTGATGTATATACAACTCTCAGAACCCGTTTGATTTTTCAAACGGGTTTTTTTATTTAAAAAAATATGATACGCATAGCAATTCAAAAATCAGGACGCTTAAACATTGATTCTATGGCTTTACTCAAAAGTTGTGGTATCTCAATCGATAATGGAAAAGATCAGCTCAAGGCTGCTGCTCGAAATTTCCCAATGGAAGTTTTCTTCCTTCGCAATGGTGACATTCCCCAGTATTTGCGGGATGGGGTAGTAGACCTTGCCATTGTGGGGAGTAATCTTTTGGTAGAAAAAGGGAATGATTTGGAGATTATTGAACCCTTAGGCTTTTCTAAATGTAAGGTCTCTATTGCAATCCCCAAAGGAGTTCCATTTGCTGGTGTTCAAGATTTGGCCGATAAAAAGATTGCTACATCCTATCCAAACACGGTAAATCAGTTTTTAGAGAAAAAAGGAATTCAAGCCGACATTCATGTCATTAGCGGATCTGTAGAGATTGCACCAAACATCGGTTTGGCAGACGCTATTTGTGATATTGTTTCTAGTGGTAGTACCTTGTTTAAGAATAATTTGAAAGAGGTAATTGAGATTCTAAAATCAGAAGCCGTTTTGGTACAAGCACCTAATTTAACTTCAGAGCAGCAACTTTTAATTGATAAACTGCAGTTTAGGATTCAAGCGGTGCTACGAGCCAAACAATCACGTTACATCTTACTCAATGTACCCAATGAGCAAATAGAGGCCGTTTCGGCTATCTTACCAGTACTCAAAAGCCCTACGGTTTTACCGCTGGCAAAAGAAGGTTGGAGTTCCATTCATTCGGTAATCAATTCGGGAGATTTTTGGGAAGTAATCGACCAACTCAAAGCTGCTGGTGCCGAAGATATTCTGGTTTGTCCAATTGAAAAAATGGTACGCTAATGCAACAGTTCATTAATCCAGCTCCAGCAGATTGGGAAACGATATTGAAACGCCCTACGGCTAGTTTCAAAGACTTAGAACCTTTGGTTGAAGAAGTTTTTCAGGAAGTTCAAGCCAAGGGAGATCAAGCTCTAATTGATTATACCCTTAAATTCGATAAAGTAAAGCTTGACTCTTTTACAGTAAGTGAAGAGGAATATGCCCGAGCAGAAAAAGCAGTATCTACCCCTTTGAAAGAAGCGATTCAGTTGGCACGAGAAAATATAAAAACCTTTCACAGCGCGCAGCAAACCCAAACAGTTTCAGTTGAAACGCAACCTGGTGTGTTGTGCTGGCAGGAGAAACGTCCAATCGAAAAAGTTGGGCTATACATCCCTGGAGGATCTGCACCTTTATTTTCAACCTTATTAATGCTCGCAGTTCCCGCACAAATTGCAGGCTGTAAAGAAATTGTATTGTGTACGCCACCAGATGCGAATGGATCCATTCCAGATGTGATTTTATATACTGCTCAGTTATGTGGTGTAACGCAAATTTTTAAAGTAGGGGGGATTCAGGCAATTGCAGCTCTAACTTTTGGAACTGCAACTGTCCCCAAAGTATATAAGATTTTCGGACCCGGAAATCAATACGTAACCGTCGCGAAACAGATGGCAACCCAACATCATGTTGCCATTGATATGCCCGCAGGTCCAAGCGAATTATTAGTTGTAGCGGACCAATCTGCAAATCCTGCCTATGTTGCTTCGGATTTGTTATCCCAAGCAGAGCATGGAGCAGACAGTCAGGTTATTTTAGCTACCACTTTTCCCGCTTTATTGGATCAAGTACGTGCTGCTATAGCCTCACAAATTGAAGCGCTTCCTCGCAAAGACGTTGCAAATCAGGCAATGGAAAATTCAAGAATGATAGCATTTGAAACCGATGCTGAAGCAATAGCCTTCATCAATCAATACGGTCCAGAACACTACATTGTTTGTATGGAAAATGAAGCGTTGTACTTGGATCAAATCACAAATGCTGGTTCTGTTTTTATAGGAAATTACACCCCGGAGAGCGCTGGAGATTATGCCTCGGGAACCAATCATACGCTGCCAACAAATGGTTATGCTAAGCAATACAGTGGTGTGAACTTGGATAGTTTTTTAAAACAAATGACATTCCAGAAAATATCGGCTAAAGGGATACAAAATATCGGTCCAGCAATAGAACTTATGGCCGAAGCTGAGGGGTTACAGGCGCATAAAAATGCTGTAACACTGCGTTTAAACGATTTAGAGAAATGAAAAGATCAATCAACATCAATTCGCTTACACGCCCTATAATTCAAACAATGCAAACCTATCGTTCTGCACGCTTAGAGTTTGTGGAATCCGATCGGGAAATGATTCTTTTGGATGCTAACGAGAATCCTTTTGATACGGGATTGAACCGCTATCCTGATCCTATGCAAACAAAATTGAAAGAACGTCTGGGTATTGTCAAGCATGTTGACCCATCCAATATTTTCCTAGGTAACGGAAGTGACGAGCTTATTAGTCTAATGATGGTTGCCTTTTGTGAGCCTAAAAAAGATGAAGTCCTATTGGTTCCGCCGACATTCGGGATGTATCAGGTTTCTGCTAATTTAAATGGAGTTGATACTGTTGAAGTTCCCCTTATTGCTGATTTTCAGCTGAATGTTCCAGAAATACTTGCCCGAGCTACAGATCATACGAAGTTGGTTTTTATTCCAACGCCAAACAACCCTACTGGGAATCGTTTTCCCATGAAAGATCTCAAGGCAATTGTAGAGGGCTTTCCGGGCTTGGTGGTAATTGACGAGGCTTATGCTGAGTTTTCGCCCGGCGAAACCGTAATTGATTGGTTGGAGGACTATCACAATGTTGTAGTTCTGCAAACCTTTTCTAAGGCTCAAGGCCTAGCAGGTGCTCGTGTGGGAATGGCTTTTGCTCATTCAGAAATCATTACAGTTTTAAATAAAATAAAAGCGCCATATAACCTCAATGTATTGTCTCAGCAAGCGGTCTTTGATCGTTTGGATAATGCCGATGCTGTCGCAAATGAAGTTCAATTGATGCTTAAAGAAAAGCAGGTTTTAGTATCTGAAATGCAAAAGCTTAGCTATGTTAAAAATATACACCCATCGGATGCAAACTTTATTTTAATTCAGGTAGATGATAGTCAATTTCGATACAACCAACTAATTGAAAAAGGCATTGTAGTTCGGAATCCTTCGAATCAATATGCTTGCGAAAATACGCTTCGAATTTCCATTGGAACGGCAACTCAAAACGAAGCTTTGATTGCTGCTTTTAAAACGATGGATCAATAATATAAACAAATGAAAAAAGTTCTCTTTATCGACCGTGATGGAACGCTAGCCTTGGAGCCAGCCGATTATCAGTTGGACGCACTTACCAAATTGGAGTTTTACCCCGAAGTGTTTACTTATCTGGGAAAAATAGTAAAAGAATTGGATTATGAACTGGTTATGGTCACGAATCAAGATGGTTTAGGAACCGATTCATTTCCAGAAGATACTTTTTGGCCTACCCAAAACTTTCTCATAAAAGCCTTTGAAAATGAAGGGATTACTTTTGATGAAATCTGTATCGACCGTAGTTTCCCAGCGGATAATGCACCTACTCGAAAACCAAGAACCGGTTTGCTTACCGCTTATTTAGACGAAAAGCAATACAATATGCAACAGTCTTTTGTAATTGGTGATCGGATGACGGATATTGAATTAGCGTATAATTTGAATGCAAAAGGTATCTTCATTGCAAATGATACTGTACTCGGTACGGAAGAAGTAACCGAATCTGATTTGAGTAAGTCCATCGCACTTACTACCACAAGCTGGAAAGATATTTATGAGTTTTTAAAATTAGAGCAACGCATTGTAATTCAAAAGCGAACAACAAACGAAACGGATATTGCCCTTGAGTTGAATCTTGATGGTACAGGTAAAAGTCAAATTGATACGGGAATTGCCTTTTTTGATCATATGCTGGATCAAATTGCCCGTCACGGAAATATGGATTTGATATTGAATGTAAAAGGAGATTTAGAAGTAGACGAACACCATACCATTGAAGACACCGCTATTGTTCTTGGAGAAGCCTTTGCACTTGCATTGGGAAACAAATTAGGCATTGAACGTTATGGTTTTTGTTTGCCAATGGACGACTGTTTAGCGCAAGCGTCAATTGACTTTGGTGGTAGAAATTGGTTGGTTTGGGAAGCAGATTTTAAGCGTGAAATGATTGGAAAAATGCCTACAGAAATGTTCTACCATTTTTTTAAATCCTTTACTGATGGTGCCAAAGCCAATTTGAATATCAAAGCCGAAGGAAGTAATGAGCATCATAAAATTGAATCTATTTTCAAGGTATTTGCCAAAGCAATTAAGGTTGCAGTAAAGCGCGATCCTGATAAAATGATTTTGCCAAGTACCAAAGGAAGTCTTTAAAAAATAAGAATACAAATGAAAGTAGTCCTTGTGAATTATGGAGCAGGAAATATTAAAAGCCTGCAATTTGCTTTAGAGCGTTTGGGAGTTTATGGTATATTGAGTTCTGATGTAACAGAAATTCAAGATGCTGATAAAGTGATTTTTCCAGGAGTGGGAGAGGCCAGTAGCGCTATGATGAAGCTCAAAGAATCGGGATTGGATTTGGTTATTCCAAAACTAAAACAACCCGTCTTGGGGATTTGTCTCGGCATGCAACTGATGTGTACCCATACAGAAGAAGGAAACACTCCCGGTTTAGGGATCTTTGATGTTGCAGTAAAACGTTTTGACAGTGATTTAAAAGTTCCTCAAATGGGTTGGAATACCCTAGAAAAAACAGCGTCTCCTTTGTTCAATACCTTGGATTCGGAAACCTATATGTACTCTGTACACAGTTATTATGCAGGGCTTTGTAAAGAAACCATAGCACAAACAACCTATGGAATATCCTACAGTTGTGCCTTACAAAAAGATAATTTTTATGGCGTACAATTTCATCCAGAAAAAAGCAGCAAGGCAGGAAGTCAGTTGCTTTCAAATTTTTTAGCTTTATAATATGAGAATAATACCAGCCATTGATTTAATTGACGGTAAGTGTGTTCGTCTCTCGAAAGGGGATTACGCCACTCAAAAAACATATAATGAACATCCTCTTGAGGTGGCAAAAGAATTTGAAGCTCATGGAATAGAGTATTTGCACCTAGTTGACCTTGATGGAGCCAAATCCAAACACATAGTCAATCATAAGGTATTGGAAGATATTGCCTCTAAAACCAGCCTTAAAATTGATTTTGGCGGGGGATTGAAGTCCGATGAAGATTTGAAAATTGCTTTTGAAAGTGGTGCGCACCAAATTACGGGTGGGAGTATCGCCGTAAAGGAACCCAAAACATTTGAACAGTGGATTACAACCTATGGAAGTGATAAAATTATTTTAGGTGCCGATATACAAGGCGATCGTATTGCTACCAACGGTTGGCTAGAAACTTCGGAGCATCGTTTAGTTGATTTTGTAAAAGACTATCACGCCAAAGGAATACATTATGTTATTTGCACAGACATTAGTAAAGACGGCATGTTGCAAGGCCCGTCCTTTGACGTGTATCGCGATTTGTTGGAACAACAACCCGAAATTAAACTCATTGCATCTGGAGGTATTTCAACCTTTGACGAACTCCCTAAGCTAGCAGCAATGGGCTGTGAAGGTACCATTATTGGGAAAGCTATTTACGAAAATAGAATTGCATTAAAAGAATTAGAAAACTTTATCTTACAATCATGAATGACATCATTTTAAAAGAATTTAAAGAGAATGCAGTTTTTCGACTGGACGAAAGCTTGCGAATGATTACAATTGCTTTTTCAAAAATAGCAGATGATATGCTCTGGAAACGCCCAACGGAACAGGGTATGGCATTGGGAAATCAAATCTTGCACAGTTGCGGTAATATGACGCAGTACGTTTGTACTACTTTGGCAGAACGAGTAGATGAACGTAAACGTGATCTTGAGTTTTGTACAAATACTGGACTAACAAAAGAAGAACTACTAAAACAACTCGAAACTACGGTTCGAACTGCACAAGACACGATACACAATGCTTCTGCGCTTCAATACGAAACTGTCCGCGAGGTTCAAGGTTTTAGACTCTCTGGAGTTGGAGTAGTTCTCCATGCTGTTGAGCATTTTTCATATCATACAGGTCAAATCGCATTTTGGGTAAAGCAATTGACTCAAGAGGACCTCGGGTTTTATGCTGGGGTGGATTTAACTCAAAATAATAAATAGTATGTTGACCAAACGCATCATTCCCTGTTTAGACATCAAAGATGGTCGAACTGTAAAAGGGGTGAATTTTGTAAATCTACGTGATGCCGGGGATCCGGTTGAATTGGCACGTCAGTATGCAAAACAAAATGCTGACGAATTGGTTTTTTTGGATATTTCTGCAACCGAACAAAAAAGAAAAACGCTAGCCGATTTGGTTCGTAAAGTAGCACAAGCAATAGACATTCCCTTTACTGTGGGTGGCGGAATTAGCTCTGTTGAGGATGTAGCAATACTCTTGCAAAACGGAGCAGATAAGGTTTCTATCAATTCTGCTGCGGTTAAACGTCCGGAACTCATCAATGAACTGGCAGCTCAGTTTGGAAGTCAATGCATTGTTGTTGCCATGGATGCCAAGCAAATCGATAAGCAATGGAAAGTGCATTTGGTTGGCGGTAAAATTCCAACGGAAATTGATCTTTTCGATTGGGCAAAAGAAGTAGCCGATCGTGGCGCTGGAGAAATTTTGTTTACTTCAATGGATCATGATGGAACCAAAGCTGGTTTTGCAAACGATGCATTAGCACGGATTTCTGAAGAAGTTAATATCCCAATAATAGCCTCGGGTGGTGCAGGTAACACCCAGCACTTTATTGATACATTTACTCAAGGGAAAGCTGATGCTGCCTTGGCAGCTAGTATTTTCCATTTTGGAGAAGTATCGGTACCCGATTTAAAACAAGAACTTAAGCAACAGCACATTGCTGTTCGTATATAAAACGCACATATGAAAATCGATTTCAATAAAAACGACGATGGCCTTGTGCCAGCAATTATCCAAGATGCAACTACTCAAAAGGTTTTGATGTTGGGTTATATGAATGCTGAGTCTTTAGCACAAACTCAAGCTTCAGAAAAAGTCACTTTTTTTAGCAGAACAAAAAACCGCTTGTGGACCAAAGGGGAAGAGAGTGGTGATTTCTTGGAGTTGGTCAGCATAAAAGAAGACTGTGATCAAGACACACTCTTGATACAGGTAAACCCGCAAGGGCCAACCTGTCATAAGGGAACGGACACCTGCTGGGAAGAATCCAATACGTCTGGTTTTGGATTTTTAAGTACACTCGGAAATACAATCAAAGAGCGTAAAGAAAAGGATGATGACGATAGTTATGTCGCTTCTTTGTTCCGTTTGGGAATTAATAAAATAGCGCAGAAAGTAGGCGAGGAGGCTGTTGAAACCATTATTGAGGCAAAAGATTCTGATGACGAGTTGTTTTTAAGTGAAAGTGCTGACTTGCTATTCCATTACCTTATTTTACTTGAAGCCAAAGGCTTTTCTTTAAAAGACATTGAGCAGCGTTTGGCTTCTAGAAGTAAATAATTTCTGTAAAAACAGGGAAATATGTACATTTGAATTCAATCAATATTTAACTAAACCCACTGAAGTGAAAAAAATAGTTTTTTTATTAGCGATTACTATATTCTCCTGTAGTCCATCTCCATCGAACAATAAAGCTTCGGAATTTGAAAATGTTTTAGAGTCGTATTATCAAGAAAGCCTCTCTTTGTATAAGCTCAAAGCTACTTATCAGGGAGACACTCGCTATAATGACACCTTACCTAATTATCTTTCTGACGGATTTAAAATAAAAGCAAAAGCATTATACACCAACTATTTAAATCAAATAAACACCTTTGATGACATTAGCCTTACTGCAGATGATTTATTGAGTAAAAAAATTCTGCTTTGGGAATGCGAGATTAATTTAAAGGGGATGGAGTTTCAAAAAGAATTGATGCCTATAGACCAAATGTGGGGATTCCAATTGAATTTTGGGCAGCTAGCAAGTGGGGCAGGTGCCCAGCCTTTTAATTCAGTTCAAGATTATGAGAACTGGTTGGTTCGAATTGAAGGCTATCTCGATTGGTTGCAAAGTGCGCAATCTAATATGGAAAAAGGAATGAAAACTGATTGGGTATTACCCCAAGCTTTGGTCATAAAAGTATTGCCTCAGTTAAAGGATATGACAACGGTTGATTTGGACAAGCACCTTTTTTATGGTCCAGCACGAAACTTTCCAGCTTCGTTTACTCAAGAAGACAAATCTCGATTTAGTTCTGCTTACAAAACCATGGTTTTAGATCAAATTGTACCTGCCTATACAGTACTACATGATTTTATGGCGAATGAATACCTTGCTGCAGCTCGTACTTCTAGCGGTTTCGACGCATTGGAAGGAGGAAGTGCCTATTATGATTATGCAATTCAATACTATACAACCACTACTTTAAGTGCTGACGAAATCCATCAGTTAGGCCTTAATGAAGTAGCTCGAATTGGCCAAGAAATGATGGCAGTTAAAGAGCGGGTAGGTTTTGAAGGAGATTTAAATTCCTTTTTTGACCACGTTCGAAATCGAAAAGAACTAATGCCTTTTACCGATCCACAGCAGGTTGTAGATAATTTTTACGCAATACAAAAGAAGATGTTGCCACAGGTAAACAAGCTCTTTGATTTACAACCCAAAACTCCTTTTGAAGTACGTCGAACCGAATCTTTTCGTGAAGCATCTGCAAGCGCAGAGTACAATCCAGGCTCTTTGGACGGAACACGACCAGGAATTTTTTATGTACCGATTCCGGACGTAAAAAAATACAATTTGTTTTCTGATGAAGATTTATTCTTACACGAAGCAATCCCAGGGCATCATTTTCAAATCTCGCTTCAACAGGAAAATCAAGACCTACCATCTTTCCGAAAGGACTTGTGGTATAGCGCATATGGAGAAGGTTGGGCACTATACACCGAATCACTTGGAAAAGAATTAGGGCTTTATGAAGATCCATATCAGTACTTTGGAATGCTAGGAGCAGAGATGCACCGTGCCATTCGCTTGGTTGTTGATACAGGGCTTCATTCTAAGGGATGGTCTCGCGAAAAAGCAATACAGTATTCATTGGATAATGAAGCGGAATCTGAAGCCAGTATTACATCCGAAATTGAACGCTATATGGCCAATCCAGGACAAGCCTTATCGTATAAAATTGGGCAATTAAAAATTCGTGAGCTACGTAAACGTGCCGAAACTACTTTAGGAGCGGCTTTTGACATCAAAACTTTTCATAAAATTGTTTTAGAGTCAGGATGTATTCCATTAGAATATTTGGAAGAAAAAATTGATTCTTGGATTTTGCTAAAAAAGGCTAATGGTTAAGCAATAGAACGTATGACTGCCATAAAGAAAGAGGTACTTTCATTTTTAAAAAAAATAAAGAAAAACAACAACCGCGAATGGTTTGAAGTTAACAAACCAGAATTTAAGCGCATTGAAGCAGAAGTGAAACACTTTGGCCAACAGCTGAAAGAATCACTCGAAGCTACCGAGCACATCGATGGAGTGAAACTTTTTCGGGTGTATAGGGATGTACGTTTTTCTAAAGATAAAACGCCCTATAAAACCCATTTCGGAATTTCTATGCACAGAGAGAAACCGAGGCATCGCGGCGGGTATTTCGTTCAACTCAAACCCAATGAAAATTTTGCAGCTGTAGGTTTTTGGGATCCAAATAAAGAAGACCTTTTGCGCATTCGTAAGGAATTGGAGCTGGACTCCAGTGAATTAAGAGAGTTAATGGATGAATCTAATTTTAAGAAAACCTGGGGCAAACTTGAAGGAAATGAATTGAAAACTTCACCCAAAGGCTTTTCTAAAGAAGATCCGAATATAGATTTGATTCGTAAAAAAATGTTTATATTTCGAAAAAAATATAGTGATGAAGAAGTTCTAAGCCCTACTTTTTTAGAACAACTCGCACAAGATTTTAGAACTGTTCGTCCTTTCTTGGATTATATGAGTAGTCTTTTAACCACAGATTTAAACGGAGTTTCACTCCTCGACAATTAATATTATGACCCTACATCAACTCAAAGAACAACTACAACAACAAACTACACTAGCTTTTGAATTACCCAACGGGAGTCTAGTTCCAAATCATTTTCATGTAACGGAGGTTGGGAAAGTAACCAAACACTTCATCGACTGTGGTGGTGTGATCCGAAAAGAAGAAGTAGTGAACTTACAATTATGGGAGGCTGATGATTATGATCATCGCTTGCATCCAGAAAAAATGTTACAGATTTTGACTCTTTCAGAAAAAGCTTTTAACCTACAAGACCTTGAAATTGAAGTTGAATATCAGGGGATTACGATTCAGAAGTTTGGATTGGATCTTAAAGGGAATAATTTTCTTTTAACACAAAAAGAAACCGCGTGTTTGGCGCAAGAAGCTTGCGGAGTTCCGGAAGCTAAAGCTGAAGTTGCAAACAGTTGTGCACCCGGATCTGGGTGTTGTTAAGCGCTAATTGCTATTTGCGTTTCGGGCTTTACAAAAAGCTGTACTTGATCTTTTATTCGTTTTACAACCATGGTCATTATCCGCTTGTTTAGAGCAGAAGCATTGACTGTGTAGGCATTGTATTCCGAAATTGTAAAATGTCCAACTACCATTCCTTTTATGGTGTTATTGAACTTTTGATCCTTGATTAAAGCGGCTTCAATATAGTCTAGTTTTTTTGCATCACTTAGGCTGTAAAAAACACCCTTACGCATTTCAATATAACCTTGAAAAACGGCAATCAATAATGGGTTCTGGAGTTTTAGGATCGGGCGGAGGGTTTCATTCTGAAACCGTTCTTCTGTACTCATGGAATCGAACTGCTTGGTTTTCTTTATTTCTGGGCGTATGCGGAGCAGGTCGTTGGGTCGATCGTTCATAAGAATAAGTTTTCACAAAGTTAATTTGAATTTGATTGCTACAAGTGGATTTTGCTGCTGCATTGTTCACAGGGTTGTTAACAGTTCTTGTTAATGCCTATCCTTGTGGAACTTTTATTTGTCATGAATATCACGTGAAACACAAAAAACTAATTGCTAGCGCTTTAACTCTTTTTTTGTATCTTGTGACACCTTAAATTTTATATCATGAACATTACACAACTCTACGAAGACATTCAATCATTTATTTTCGGATTTGGTCCAAAACTCCTCGGCGCAATTGCCGTTTGGATTATTGGATCATGGATTATTAAGTTAGCTGTAAAAGCATTAAAGAAAATTTTTGAGCGAACCAAGCTCGATAAATCATTAAAACCTTTCATATTAAGCTTATCGGGAATCATGATGAAATTGCTTTTAGCAATCAGTGTTTTGGGAATGCTGGGAGTAGAAATGACCTCTTTTATAGCAATTCTAGGTGCAGCGGGTTTAGCCATTGGTATGGCGTTAAGTGGAACCCTTCAAAACTTTGCAGGTGGGGTAATGATACTGGTATTTAAGCCTTTTAAAGTAGATGACTTAATTGATACACAAGGGCATATTGGAGTTGTAAAAGATATTCTGATTTTTGTAACTATACTGCTAACTCCAGAAAACAAAACAGTTACCCTGCCCAATGGAGCTGTAGCAAATGGAGAAATAATTAATTATGCTACAGAAGGAAATATTAGAGTGGATATGGAGTTTGGAATATCCTATAATGCTTCCATAGATGAAGCAAAGAAGATTTTATATAATGTAATGGAAGAACATCCCTTGGTACTGGATGACCCCAAAGCATTTTTTGGAGTAGTGGGGCTAGGGGATTCTTCGGTCAACTTAGTTGTACGACCGTATTCAAAACCTCGTGATTATTGGACTGTGTATTTTGATGTTTATGAACGGGGCAAAAAAGCCTTAGAAGCGGATGGTATTAAAATTCCTTTCCCTCAATTGGTTTTACACCAAGCGAATTCATGATTTTTAAGAGCATATATACCAAGATGTTTTTGATGATGTGTCTGTTGTTTTATTCTAGAAGCAGTATCGCACAAGCGTCTAATCCATTAACATCTATTGATATCTTTTTTGAAGGGTTTGATCTGCGCGACAGCCTGCTGATTTAATCCGTAGTGACTGCAGGTGCACAACTTTTAGAACTGGAAATTCAGAAGAAAAAATTACATTTAGAGAAGCAATGTCGATGAAAAAATTCATTCGAATGGTAACTTCTAGACCTGAGAAACCAATTTGGGAAGAGCGTCAAGGTGAGCCTGTTGTGCATCAAGATCAAAACTTAGCAGTGGTATGGGTGCCTTTTCGTTTTTACTTAGATCAAAAAGTTCTGCATTGTGGGTATAATTTGTTTACTTTGTTTTGGAATGGAAATACTTGGCTGATTACTCAGGTTTCGGATACAGGAACTATGAATTGTACAGTCGATCATTAGTGTTTTTATTCACTAATAAACAGATTAAGAAACACGTCGTAATATGATTAAAATCATCGCTTTAGGTGGAAGTAATAGTAAGGATTCGATTAATAAAAAACTAGCTGTTTACGCAGCAAATCAAATTGCAAATGCAGAGGTTACTGTGGTTGATTTAAACGAATTGGATTTGCCTATGTTTGGAATGGATGAAGAAACTGCAAATGGGATCCCAGATAATGCTCACAAACTCAACCGCCTTATTGCAGCGACAGATGGCTTGGTTATTTCCTTAGCAGAGCACAACGGCTGTTATTCTGTAGCTTTTAAGAATGCTTATGACTGGTTGTCCAGAATAGATGGGAAAGTTTGGCAAAACAAGCCCATGTTGCTCATGGGAACTTCACCAGGTGCTCGCGGTGCGCAAACGGTACTTAGTATTGCTTTGGCAGGTTTTCCTCGCTTAGGTGGTAACATTGTAGCTGACTTTTCATTTCCATCGTTTGATGATAATTTTTCTGATCAAGAAGGTATTGTTAACCCTGAATTAAAAGGCGTATTTGATTCTAGAGTTGAATTGTTTGCGAATTCTCTTTAATAAATCAGCACCGATTGTTCCTAATCTCTGCTAATGCTCAAAATATATTCACTTTAATTATAATTAACATTATGTAAAATAGATAATTTAAAACAAATCCAACCTCCACTATACTGAGAATATTTATATTTGAATTATAAAAAAACTTCTACCATGAAAATTGTTACAAAAATTGCCCTCGCTCTACTTGCTGTAGTAATCATAATAGCTTCATATTTAGTATATGGAACCTTTATTAA
>ENA-OQVM01001864-OQVM01001864.1-marine-metagenome-genome-assembly--contig:-NODE-1864-length-26306-cov-10.718708_pt1 | contig 26306 bp, 19 predicted proteins | sample MGYA00237776_ERZ505498 | MGnify/ENA primary metagenome ERZ505498 (study PRJEB26159, sample SAMN06265151) | marine metagenome | isolation source: Helgoland LTER site | place: Germany:Helgoland, sampling...
CTTCGAATCTTGCTTGTGAAAGTGTTCCATCTCTATAATCCCAATCCCATTGACCAGAAATTGTAGTTACACTTCCGTCTCCAGCTAGATCAGTGATTTTACGAATCGCATTTTGATCTAAAACATATAATGAAGCACCATCATTGGAAACTGTAATATCTTCAATATTTCCAAAATAAGCTTCGTCAAATTCTCCATTAGTAAATGAATTTTGCCATGTTTGATTTGTTCCAGTAATGTAATAAACAAGATTAGTTGTAAGGTTAATTTTTTTAATTAATCTTTGATCAACTAAGTAAAGTATATCATCAGTTCCCGAAGTATCTATAGCCATACTTTTAATTTCTCTAAATATTGCTAAAGAAGCTGGTGTACCAGTAGACGGAGGAACACCATTTTCCCATCCTCCAGTTCCAGCGTAAGTTGTTTGATTTCCACTTGTATCAATCTTGAAAATTTGTCTTGAGTTTGAAGAAGCAACATAGATGTTTCCGCTACTATCTTGAACAAGTCCATAAGCTTCGTTTATTTGTTTAACAGTTGTAAGATAACCATCATCGTCAGAAGCATAATCGTCTTCAACAGTAGCTGTTCCTGAAATGTTTAATGTAATTGCAGTGTCAAACGGCTTGACATTATTAAGAGTTGCCGTTAAAGCAACAGAAGAGTCCGTTCCTTCAGTTACAGTTCCACCTGTTGACCAAGTAACTGCTGTATCATCGTCATCGATTAGGTTAATTGATAACGTTTTTTGACTGCTTTTTATTCTAGCATCTGCTTCACTACCAGCTAATGCAGCTGTAAGTGCAATTAATTCTGTAGGCTCATCAGTAGTATTTGCTGCTCCTTCATTAATAGTAATTGAGGCTGAAGAAGAACCAGCAGGAATTGTTAATGTTGTTGCTGACAAACTGTAATCAGTACCTATTAAGGCTATTCCATTTGAATCTGCACTGTTCGTTGTTATAACTAAATCAACTGCTTTCCCAGATGCTGCTGAAACATTATTATCAAATTCTAATAAATAACGATAATTACCGCTCGCAGTATTATCCCAATATCCGTTATCACTGCCACTTGACTGGAAATAAACATAACGTCTACTAACTGGCGAGTCACTCACATCAAAATTAGATGAATCTGTATACAGAGTGTCTCCACCACCTGTCCATCCGTTAGCCCATATAAAACCTGCAGGACTTTCATAATTATATTGATAGCCAATCCAAAACTGGTTTCCAGCTAAACCTGATTGTGCTTTTATAAGATTATTTACGTTTGTTTGTTCAGTTTCGGTTTCGAAAACTGCTAAATAACCACCAAAATTTTTAGCTGCTGTTGAGGCTGTTGAATATGTTTCACTACCAGTAACATTAGAATCACTGCCATCATTTCTTGAAACATAATATTTTTTTCCATTTGATTCTCCAAGATATATTAGTCCTAATGAATTTTCAGCTCCAGCACTTACAGGTATTGCGTTCATGTCTCTTCTAACTGAATAAAAATCATTACTAATAAGAACTGCATTCACCGTTAGTGAAGCATTACCAGCCGATGTTTCAGTGATTGAAGAAGCAGATGATGTTAAAAGAACTTGAGGAATAGTTGTATCAATTTCGGTTACATTAAAAGTTAATGTTGTATCTGCACTATCCAAAGAACCATCATTTGCTTTTACAACAAAAGTATCAGTAGTAACTTCAGCAGCATCAGCAGCATCAGTATAATCACTAGTTGGAGTATTATTAAAATAAGTAAAACTTCCTCCACCATTGTCAAGTAAGGTTCCTTTTGTTGGGTCTGTTTCTACTGTGTACGTTAAACTATTTCCTTCGGCATCAGTAGCTGGAATATTGAAAGTCACTTCATCAAATTGATCGACAGCAAAAGTATCTGCAGAAATAACTGGAGCATCGTTAACAGCTGTAACCGTTACAGTTACAGTTCCAGCAGAACTTGTTAAAGCGCTGTCACTTGATGTAAATGTGAATGTATCAGAAGTGTTTTCACCACCACTGTGTGTGTAAGTCAACGCACCCGTTGCAGTGTCTAAAGTAACTGTTCCATTTGTAGGAGCAGTAGCAATTGCATAAGTCATAGCATCCCCCTCAGCATCCGAGGCAGATAATGTTATTGATGAATTTGAACCTTCATTTAAACTTATTGTTCCAGCTGTAACAGTTGGAGCGTCATTTACAGGTGTAACTGTAATTGTAACAGAAACCGGCTGACTGTTTCCAGTTCCATCATTTGCTACGTATTGAAAAGTATCAGAACTAGATTCTGATCCATTATGAGTATAAGTAAATACACCGTCGCTTGAAACAACAGTACCGTTTGTAGGATCTGTAGAAACCGAGTAGGTAACAGAATCGCTTTCTGCATCAGTAGACGCGAAAGCTAAAACCTGAGAACCTGCTTCATCTAAAGTATATTCTAAAGCAGAAACCACAGGAACATCATTAACTGCAGTTACTGAAATTGTTCCTGCTATATCAGAAACAGTGAACTCACCATCAGAAACAGAGTAGACGAAAGAGTCTGAACTAGTTTCTGTTCCAGCATGCGAGTAAGAAAAAGTTCCGTCTCCATTGTTAACAAGTGATCCGTTAGAAACATCACCTGTGATTGTAAATACAATGGAAGATAAATCAGTGTCAGTATCTATATATGTAGGGGTAAAAGTTGAACTTGCACCTTCATTAATTGTTAATGCAGTTCCAGCAGATGTTGGAGAGTCGTTTACATTTGTATGAGTTATTACAGCAAAAGAAGTTTTACTAATATCTCCATTTGCATTTGTTACATTATAAGTAAATACATCTCTTAAGTTTTCTGAACCGTCGTGCACATAAGAAAAACTTCCATCATCAGCTAAAGTAAGAGTACCATATAATGGATTAGTAGCTATTGCAGCGGTTAAAGCTAAATTGTTAACGTCTTTGTCGTTTGAGAGTAATCCATTTGCAGCTGTAATATCTAAAGTTGATGCTTCTACATTATCATAAGCATTAGGATCAACAGTAATGTCAACAACTTCAAGAGTAACGGTTACTTCACTACCAAAAGAACTTCCGTCAGATGGTATGTAAGAAAATGTATCAGAGTTAAAGCCAGTTGTTGAAGTAGCTATATAGCTAAAAGATCCGTCTGAATTATATTCAAGATTTCCAGAGGCTGGAGAAGTACTACCTAAACTAGAGGATATAGTTTCAAATTTTGAATCCGAGTCAGTATCATTTCTTAAAACACCGACTTTACTTGAAATTTTTAAAGTATCTGTAAGGCTTATATAATATGTATCGGCAACACCAGTTGGAGCATCATTAACTGCATTTATGGTAAAAGTAATTGTTCCTGTTGTACTTAAAGTTCCATCAGAAACACTAAATGTCACAGAGTCAGATGTTGTTTCACTACCATCATGAGTATAAGTTATTTCACTTCCACTGACAGTTGATGTTCCATTTGCACCATCACTTGAAACTGAAAGAGTTAAAGCCGATCCTTCAGGATCTGAAATTGATAAAGTTGTTTGAACACTACCACCTTCCAAAAGTGTATTAACTGCATCAGCGACAATAGGTGAGTCATTAACATTTGTGATTGTTATAACTATATTTTGAGATGAACTACAGTTTGTAGTTCCATCTTCGCAAACTTTATATGAGAAAGTATCACTAGCATTTTCATTTCCGTTGTGTACATATGATCCGACCCCCGTAGCAGTATCAAATGTAAAAGTACCATCGTTTGGTTGATTGACTAAAGAATATACTAATGCTGATCCTTCAGCATCGTTTCCTGATAGAATAATCTCAGTAGTACTATTTTCATCTACAGTTTTAGTAATTTCCTCAACTGTTGGCATATCATTAACTCCAGTAACTGTAATAGTAACTGTGGCTATTGAACTTTCATTGTTTTTATCATCAGTTGCTCTATAGGTAAATGTAACTTCATTACCTTCCGAACCGTCATGATCGTAGTAAAATCCTGAATCTCCGTTAACATTTACAGTACCAACGCTTGGAGCTGAGACAACAGAAAGTGTCCATGTATCTCCAGAATCGCCATCAGAAACTGTCACGCTAATCGATTGACCAGTGGCACCCTCTGTAATTGTTGCCGTAGCATCAGCAACAGTTGGGGCAACGTTTTGAGAATAGGTTAAAAAAGAAAGGGTTAAAAAAATTAAGGATAAAAAATTTTTCATAGGGGTAATATTATAATAATATGTTAGTTAGCTTAATGCTTAGTATAAATATTTTCATTAATTAATTAGTTGTTACAGATAAAAAAAGGGTAAAAAATACCCTATTGACTGTTTACACAATTTATACAAAAAGAACCGATTTCGCAAAAAAAGAACATTAATAAACGCTAAAAAGAACAATTTTAACATTTACAGACTATAATAAAGATAACAGAATAGAATAGATATAGTTCGTTTATTATCTGTTAAAGATTAAAATAAAATAATAATAATTAACTATAAAATAGAAAAATTAAATAAGAATAAAATGAGTTAATGGAAGTAATTTAGAGAAATAGAATAGCTTATCTATTCCACATATCCTGCTCAAAATCAAGAATTTCTTTTTTAATTCTTTGAGATTCTAAAATAGATTCTAAACCAGGGATTTTGTAGTCTTTAATCGATCTGTCTCCATAAACGTTATCTTCTTTATAGATAAAAGAACTGAAACGTCTAGACACTAATAACTGGTCGAATGAAATACTACTTGCATTATTCTTGTCGTTAAAGACTTTTTCTTCGTGAAGAATTTTTCTTACACTAGGGTACCATATCCAAAAAAGATCCGTGTTATTTTTACCATCATCATCTTTAAGGTTTTTTCCAACAGGCATTAAACCTAATAATCTATACTTCATCTCTCCTTGCCTTTTATCAAAATACCACATACCCTTAATTCTGTACCCTGTAATGTCAATAGATTTTAACTCTTCAGCAGGTGTTTGCACTCCGTTAATAAGTTCTGTAAATGAAACCACTTCCATCACATCATTAAAAGACATCTTATCTTTAAAATTATCGTTTCTATCAAAATACAGCTCTGTAATTCGCTTATTTATTATATTTTCTTTTAAAATTCTCCAAAGGGACTTTCTGTTTTTAGCATAAGTTTCGTCATTAACAGGAAATAATAAAGGAAAATTTAATTTTTCATTTAAATCTATTTTTTCATAAACAATTTTAGACCAAAGAATATCCCTTTCATCTATATAGTCAAATTCAAGAAAAGAATCGTTGTCTGATTGTTTTTGATCAAAATTCTGAATTCCAATTTCAGATGGAGTTGTTGCATTTAAAATATTTGCCTGCGAAAAAGAATTTACGCTAAACAAGAAACAAATAAGAGTTATTAAATTTTTCATTCTAGAATTACTATAAAATCATTTACAATATAGTTAGGATTTATAAAATCACCATCCTTAGCGTTTGCTTTTATATTTGAAATCCTAACAACAGTTCCTCTACCTTGACTATTTATATCAGCAACTGCCTTAGAATTATTTCTAGCAGTGTTACCTTTTACTGTTTTTGATGGTGAATTACCAACTTTAATGTCAAAGGAAGTTACCTCTATAATAAAATCATAAAGAAAATCCTTAGGTTTATTGCCAGTAATCATTCCATTTGATAAATATCTTTTTGGAATATTTTGAGTTGGTTTATAATAGTTGTCATTCACTTTAACAGAACCAATTCCTGGTGGCGGTTCTAATATTCTGAACTCTCCACCATCAAATTGTTTTCTTTTTCCATTTAAAACTCCAGAAACAGAAACTTTCATAGATTTTTTTGAAAAATCACTTGTAGGAACAGCTCCCCATCCTCCACTTTTTAATTTAATAAATTCTCCATTATTGCTTGACGGTCTGATTGAACTTTCAGCAACACCAGGAATTGAAATTGAAGAAGGATTTCTTAATCCTCTATAAAAAACTTTCATATTGTCAGCAGAAACCACAGCAGAATTAGGCTCTTTAATAACTACAATACTTTGATTAACAGGTATTGATACCAGCTCTTGACTATCTGCATTTCTTTTAGTAATTGTACCAGTTAGCTCGTAAGTTCCAGGAGATGATAATTTTTTATTTAAGACAACCTTTCCACTTTCTATCTTATACTCATTAATTCTTAAAGATTTTCCGTTAATAAATAACTCAACTCCGTCTGGCTTAAAACTTTCATCTTTTTTACCCATAACTACGGCTGCATCAATTACATCAGTTGTGTAATAAACTGGTTTAGTGGTCTCCAAAAGAGTTTGAAATGTATTAAAATTAAGACCTTTATTTTGAACGGCATTTAATATTTGAGTCAATACTTTATTTTCAATATAACGAATATCAGACTGGATCTTAGTTAGTTTTGAAATCGAGGCAATCATAGGAAAACCTTGAAAATTATAATTTAGAAATGCTGATTCTGTTCCTTCACTTGTTACAACTTTCTCAGAATACTTGAATCTATTTGACAAATCATCTTTAATTGAACCAAAATCATAATTTATTTTAGTTTCTTTTTCAGAGTTCAATTCTTTACTAGCTATTTGATCTAAAGTTTCATTAATTGAAAAAGGAAAATTGACAAACTTATCCAAAAACAAATCACCTTTTTCTGTATATAAATCACCAACAAAAAAATAATCATCAAGGGTTTGAGATTTATCCATTATTTGATAATCAGTCATTACAATTATAGAATCTCTGTTAGATTTTACACTTACCTCTTTTAAATAATTATTTTCATCTGAACTTATCAAAGAATCTTTTATATTTTGAATAAAATCGTAAAAATTATCAGAAACATTTTTCATTTCTCCAACCATTTCAGCAGCAATTTTATAATCTAAATTATCTGAATTTGAGCTTATTTGATCGTAATTTACTTTTGATGAGGACTCTAATTCAACAATAGAAGACTCTAAATCATCATTTAAAATACCAAGGGTTGCCAAAACTTCTTTGCTAATATTTAAAGCAAGCATAGCAATAAACACGAGATACATCATGTTTATCATTTTCTGTCTAGTATCCGTTTTTCCAGCCATATATTATTTATTCATTCCCTCAAGCATTGAAGAATACTTAGCATTAAGCTCATTTATTGTCGCCTTCATTTTAGTTAACTCCTCACCTAAACCTTCAGGAATGTTCATTGAGGAAGTTGAAGAATTTGCCTCACTTAAAGATTTATTTAAAGAATCGTACAATTCATTAATACTCATAAGTTTAGAAGCTGCAGATGATAAATTATCATTGTAACTGTTTAAATTTTCATTAATATTATTTGGCACTGAAAAAGATTCTGTTGCAGCTGTTGCAGCAGTTAGGTTTTTATTCAAAGAACTTAATCCACTGACCGTTTGATCAACTGCTTGTTGTAATGATTGAGTTTCAGCTTCAATTGTTTGAAGACCTGGATCTTCAACTGAAGAGTCGCCTGTCATAAAGCCTTGAATACCTGAAATAGAAAAAATTATTGCTTCAGTTACAAGTCCTGCAGTTAACCAGGTGTTTCCTGAAAAAATAAAATCGCTGTGTGTGATTTTTAAAAGCGCTCCTACGATTACAACAGAGGCACCAACTCCAAACATTAATTCAATCCAGTTATCAGGGATGAATTTTTTTCTTTTATTTGCCATAATATAATTTTAATTTTTTGTTACAATAATTAGACCTTTTTTAAAATTGATGGTTTAAAATATTTTATTTTGATTTTTATCAATTCCTATATCTTCACCTAAATAATCCTGTACTGTTCTAAAACCAATGTAAGATCTCTTTTGATCCTTATATTCATAATCTCTAGAACTAACTCTTAAAAAATAAGCTACATCTTTCCAAGAACCTCCTCTTGTAACCTTTCTTAAATTAGTAGAATCTGAAATATTTGGATTTAAACCTGAATCAAAAGTATAGGATCCTTTGTCGTAGGAAGATTCTGTCCATTCAGAAACATTTCCTGCCATATTGTAAAGACCAAAATCATTTGGCCAATAAGATTTTGCTTCAACAGTGTACAAAGCATTGTCAGCAGCATAATCACCTCTATTTGGTTTAAAATTAGCTAAAAAACAACCTTCAGCATCGGTTGTATATGGACCTCCCCAGGGATAAGTTCCGGATTCGATCCCTCCTCTTGCAGCATATTCCCATTCTGCTTCACTTGGTAATCTAAATGAAGCTACTTTTTGTCCATTTTTAGATTTTAATTTTTGGTACTTATTTTTGTACATAGTTCTCCAATGAGCAAAAGCCTTTGCTTGCTCCCAAGAAACTCCAACAACTGGATATTCTGAATAAGCATCATGCCAGAAATAATCGTTGTGCATTGGCTCATTATAACTGTAAGAAAAATCTTTTATCCAAGAGGTCGTATCAGGATAAATTTCAATTGACTTTTCTTTGAAAAATTCTTTTCTAGATTCACTATCAGACTTAATAGCGGCTTCAGCATCAAATGTTGTGTAATTATAAACTATTTGTTTAGTATCAAAAATTCTATCAGAGTTATAGGACTCTTCTTTTGGCAAATAAAATCCAGTACCCTCAATCACACCTTCCATAACTTCGGCATATGCCAAGTCAGGATATTCGTCTCTTTGCCATGCAATATCAATATCAAAGTTTAAATTAAATGTTTTTTTATCGTAAGGATTAATTCCAAAAGAATTTTGCTCTTTATATAATTCGTAACCACTTTTATCTTCATCACTAATTTCTGATGTTGGTTGATAAATTGGAAAATAAGAATTAATACTATTATCTTTATCTAATTCCTCCTGAGTTGGAGCTTCTCCAATATCTTCTAGAGCACGAACAGCTAATGCTTGCCTAACTATCGAATCTCTTACCCAACTAACAAACTGTCTGTATTCCCCATTTGTAATTTCAGTCTCGTCCATATAAAACGCTTTTACAGAAACAGTACTTACAGGAGCATTTTGCAGTCCAACAACATCATCATCAGACATCCCCATTAAAAAAGATCCGCTTGGAATCAAAACCATTCCGGATGGTTTATCAGGATAGAATTTTTTGCTTTTAACACCAATAAGCTCGCCTCTATCAGAACTAGAGCAGCTATTAAGAATTAGAATTGATATTAATAAATAAAATATTTTTTTCACTTTATGTAATTATTAAAGTCCATAAATTTAATAATATTATTGAGATCTACTTCAAATTTCATACCAATTATATTAATTCTCTCTTAAGAAACATTATTAGACGATCAGAAAAAGTTCCATCACATGCCATTAAATAATCTCTTTTATTGCAGGGCAACAATGAAGAAATGTTTTTTGTTTCAATTTCATTTATAAATTCCACCCACCATTTTTGCGACAATTCACTATTGTAAAACTTCAAATTAGTTCCTTCGCAAAATACATTATAAGTATAGCCTTTAAAATTACTAGAATTAGGATCTTCTTTAATTCTTAAACAATATCCCTCTATGAAATACCAAATTGATTGGGATAATAAAGCACTAGATATACTACTATCCAATAATTCAAAAAGTCCAACTGAATTTATACTATTACTCATTCCAGCATATCTTAAAACAGAACAAAATTGACTGCTTTCAAAACCATTTGAATAATTATGAACAAAATTTAGTTCAGATGATTTAATTGACTTAAAATCTACAGTTAACAAATTTGTCTCTCTTAAAACAGGTTCAACAATTTTAATATCTTCTGTTATCTCTCCAAGTCTATGTGATTCGAAATTAAATTTATTTAACAAGTCAATTTCTTCTTGAGAATTTAAAAATGTTTGATATCCTAAATTACAAAAATGATTTAGCGAGTTTTTTTTGTCCATTATAATTTTAGACATGTAGGAGCTTGAACTAAATTGTTTTTTAATTTTTCCAAAATCAAACTTATTGTCAACTGAACTAATATTTACTTTATTATGCTTTTTTGACAAAGATTGATAAATAGGAAAAGTAAAATCTTGACCTCCTCCAATAAAAATAACAACAATGTTTTGATTAATTAAATCTTGATGAATTGAATTAACAGCATAATAGGTGTCACTGTAACTTTTTCCTGAAATAACATCTCCAAGATCTAAAATATTAGCACTCCAATTTCCATAAAATAAACTGTAAAATTCTCTTCTAAAATTTTCTAAATTTAAAGATTCATCACTAATTTCATCAGAATTCCTATACTCATTTAAACCAACTATCGCTATATCTATTGATGAGTAATCTGTCTTTTCAGAATTATACAAAGTAATGTTAGAACCCAATGTGCCACGACTCAGGTTACTTTTAAATTCAATAAGATCTTCACTTAATGGACATAAATAGCCATTTATCATAACTATTTTTTTGATTTAGATTTTTTTGTTTTTTTCTTTTTAAAGAAATCAGCTACATTATCATCATTAAACTTATCTAAATCTGTTCCTTTTGGAAATTCAATTTTAACTTTTCCTTTAATTAAATTGAAACGACCCCATCTTGCTTTTTCTAGACGAATACCTTGATCGTCCCATACTTTTAAAAGTTTTTCGGCTTCTTTTTTCTTCTTAAATTCAATCAACTCAAAACAATCATTTTCAGAAAGATTATCAAAATCATAAGATTTATTTACATTAATAAATAAACCATTCCATTTAATAAACGGACCAAATCTTCCTTTTCCTTTACTAACATCAAAACCTTCATAACTAGCAATTGGAGCATCAATTCTTCTTTTTTCTTGAATAAGTTCAATAGCTTGTTCTAAAGAAACTTCGAGTGGACTTAATCCTTTTGGAAGAGACACAAATACATTATTATGTTTTACATATGGTCCGAACCTACCAGCGTTTGATTCTACGCTTTGATCTTCAAAATCTCCTAAATAACAAGGCAGCTTAAAAAGTTGAAGCGTTTCTTCAAATGTAATTTTACTTATCTTTTGATCTGGTAGTAAACCAGCAAATATTGGTTTTTCCTCCTCGTCAACAGTGCCAATTTGTGCCATTGGACCAAACTTACCAAGCCTTACACTAACCTTTCTTCCGCTAACCGGATCAACTCCAAGAACTCTCTCCCCAGTTTCTCTGGTTGCATTTTGTTGAACATCTTCAACTGTAGCATGAAATGGGCCGTAGAAATCTTTAAGAATACTGGTCCATTCAATGTCGCCGTTAGCAATTTTATCAAAATCTTGCTCAACACTTGCAGTAAAGTTATAATTCAAAATATTTTGAAAATTATTTACTAAAAAATCAGTAACAATCATCCCAACTTCGGTTGGCACTAACTTACCTTTATCTGATCCTGTATTTTCGGTTAATAAAGAAGTTTTAATTTCATTATTCTCAGAAAACAATTGTCTGTAATTTCTTTCGTGACCTTCATAACTTCCTTTAACTACGTACTTTCTGTTTTGGATAGTTGTAATTGTTGGAGCATATGTTGAAGGACGTCCAATCCCTAATTCTTCCAGCTTTTTAACTAATGAAGCTTCAGAGTATCTATATGGGGGTCTACTAAACTTCTCCGTTGCTAAAATTGAGTTACTCGATAATTTAGCTCCTTTTTGAAGGTTGGGTAATAAACCTTGATTGTCTTCACTATCATTGTTATCAGTTCCTTCAATATAAACTTTTAAAAATCCGTCAAATTGAATTATTTCTCCCTTACATGTAAACTGATTTTCATATTTATCCGAAGATATCTTTAATATGGTTCTTTCAAGTATTGCATCACTCATTTGTGAGGCTATAGTTCTAAGCCAAATTAAATTATATAATTTAATTTGATCAGATTCCATGTTAACTTGTCTTTTTTCAAAATTAGTAGGTCTAATAGCCTCATGAGCTTCTTGAGCACCTTTATTTTTGTTTGAAAACTTTTTTATTTTGTGATAGTTCTCTCCATAAGTTTTAGAAATAACCTTTCCTGCGGCGTTAAGTGCATCATCAGAAAGATTAACACTATCTGTTCTCATGTAAGTAATGTTTCCTGACTCATATAATCTTTGGGCAGCTGACATTGTTCGACTTACCGAAAATCCTAGTTTTCTAGAAGCTTCCTGTTGCAAAGTAGAAGTTGTAAAAGGGGCTGAAGAAGATTTTTTAAATGGTTTCTTTTCAACTGATGAAATTAAAAAATTAGAATCTAAACTTTTTTCAAGAATACTTTTCGCTTCTTCTTCCGATTCAAAAGTTCCTGATAATTGAGCGTCTAATATATTATTATTTGAATCAGAAAATTTTCCCGCAATCTTGAAAGAAGAAACAGGGATAAAATCGTTAATCTCATTTTCTCTATCAACTAGTAATCTTACGGCAACTGACTGAACTCTTCCTGCAGAAAGGCCACCTTTAACTTTTCTCCATAAAATTGGAGAAATTTCAAAACCAACTAATCTATCAATTATACGTCTAGCTTGTTGGGCATTGACTAAATCATAATTAATTTCTCTTGGGTTTTCAATTGCATGTAAAATTGCTTTTTTAGTAATTTCTCTAAAAACAATTCTTTTAGTTTTTGCTTTATCCAATTTTAAACTTTCAAATAAATGCCATGCAATAGCCTCTCCCTCTCTATCTTCATCACTTGCTAACCAAACTGTATCAACAGATGAAGCTTGTTTTTTAAGTTGCTTTACTATGTCTTTTTTATCACTTGAGACAATATATTTTGGTTTAAAATCATTATCTACATCAATACCTATTTCCTTAGATGGTAAATCTGAAATATGACCATAACTTGAAGATACTTTAAAGTCAGGACCAAGATATTTTTCAATAGTTTTTGCCTTGGCAGGAGACTCAACAATTACTAAATTTTTTGACATTTAAAATTGATTTTTAGATCACAAAAGTATATTTTTTTTTTTATTCAAAATTTGGAGCTGCTAATAATTTGTATTTTTTTGATTAAAATTTATACTGACATATTGTCATATATTGTTATATTTACATGAAATTTACACAGATTAACTAAGAATGAGTACAGTATACAAAATAAAAGAAAAAAAAACGCTAACTGAAAAAAAAGAAGCTGCTAAGAAGTTTTATATAGAAAGTTATGGCTGTCAAATGAATTTTGCTGACAGTGAAGTTGTAGCTTCAATAGTTTCAAAAGAAGGATACAATTCTACAAATGATTTAAATGAAGCTGATTTGATTTTACTAAACACATGCTCTATTAGAGAAAAAGCTGAGTTAACTGTAAGAAAACGACTTGAAAGTTTTAATAAATTAAAAAGAAAAAATAAAAATTTAAAAGTTGGAGTACTAGGTTGTATGGCTGAAAGACTTAAAAGTAAATTTTTAGATGAAGAGAAGATTGTTGATTTAGTTGTTGGACCTGACGCTTATAAAGATATTCCTAATCTATTGGAAGAAATTAATGAGGGTAGAAATGCAGTTAATGTAATTCTATCTAAAGAAGAAACTTATGGTGACATTAGTCCTGTAAGACTTTCATCTAATGGAGTTACAGCTTTTGTGTCAATAACAAGAGGGTGCGACAATATGTGTACTTTCTGTGTAGTTCCGTTCACAAGAGGAAGAGAAAGAAGCCGGGATCCTAAAAGTATTTTAAATGAAATTCATGATTTAAACAAAGCAAATTATAAAGAAATCACTCTGCTTGGCCAAAACGTAGATAGTTATTTATGGTACGGAGGAGGTTTGAAAAAAGATTTTAAGAACGCTGATGAATTTGTTAAAAAAACCTCTGTTAATTTTTCAAAACTGTTAAAACTTGTTGCAGAATCTTTTCCTAATCTAAGAATTAGGTTTTCAACATCAAACCCTCAGGACATGAGTTTAGATGTAATAAAAACAATGTCTTTATATAATAACATTTGTAATTATATACATCTTCCTGTACAATCTGGAAGTGACCCTATTTTAAAGTCAATGAATAGACAACACACTAGAGATGAATATTTATCACTGATTAAAAATATTAAAAAACTTATACCTAATTGCGGAATTTCTCATGATATGATTACAGGGTTTCCAAATGAAAGTGACAAGGATCATGAGCAGACTTTAAGTTTAATGGAAAAAGTTAAATATGACTTTGGTTATATGTTCAAATATTCTGAAAGGCCTGGCACATATGCAGCAAAAAAATTTGAAGACAATGTTGAAGAGTCAATAAAAAAAATAAGATTACAACAAATTATTGATTTACAGCGAAAGCACAGTCACTACAGAACAAAACAATATATAGGAAAAGTTGTAGAAGTTCTTATTGAAAAAGAATCGAAAAAATCTACATTACATTGGGCGGGAAGAAACGAACAAAATACAATGGTTGTTTTCCCAAAAGAATCACATAAAATTGGAGATTTTGTAAAAGTAAAAGTTTTGGAATGTACATCTGCTACTCTTATTGGGATAAGTAAAGGTTTATAAAAAATTATTATGGAATCAAGTACACAAAATATTAAACAAAGATTTGGAATTATCGGAAATGACCCTATTTTAAACAGATCTATAGCAAAGGCAATGCGAGTATCTCCAACTGATATTTCAGTATTGGTTACAGGTGAAAGTGGTGTTGGAAAAGAAAGTTTTCCTAAAATCATTCATCAATTATCTCATAGAAAACATAACAAATACATTGCAGTAAACTGTGGAGCTATTCCTGACGGAACAATAGACTCAGAATTATTTGGACATGAAAAAGGTGCATTTACAGGTGCCAATAACGCAAGAAAAGGTTATTTTGAAGTTGCAGATGGTGGAACTATTTTTTTAGATGAAGTTGGAGAACTTCCTTTAACAACTCAAGTCAGACTTTTAAGAGTTTTAGAAAACGGAGAATATATCAAAGTTGGAGCCTCAGAAGTTCAAAAAACTAATGTAAGAATTGTAGCAGCTACTAACCTAGACATGGATAAGGCTATTCAAAAAGGAAAATTTAGAGAAGATCTATATTACAGATTGAGTACTGTTGAAATTAAAATTCCTCCACTTAGAAATAGAAGAGAGGATATTCATTTGTTGTTTAGAAAATTTGCAAGTGATTTTGCTAAGAAATACAATATGCCAACTATCAGATTAGACGAAAAAGCTCAACATTTGCTAAATATGTACCGCTGGAATGGTAATATTAGACAATTAAGAAATGTAGCTGAACAACTTTCCGTTCTTGAAGAAAAAAGAGAAGTTTCAAGTCAGTTATTACAATCCTATCTTCCTGAATTCAATTCTACTTTACCAGCTTTAATTAATCAGAATAGTTCGACTGACGATTTTTCAAATGAAAGAGAAATTTTATATAAAATTTTATTTGATATGAAAAAAGATTTGAATGACTTAAAGAAAATAACAAGTCATTTAAACAATGATAACTTTAAGTCTGATCTAAAAGAAAAAGACTATAATTCTTTAGAAAGCTTACAAGAAAAATTAAATGAAGAAAAAAAGACTGAAATCATAGAGTTTAATGAAAAAGAAAGTATTTTTAATTCTAAAGAAGATAAGTATCATTTTGCAGAAGAAATTAATGAAGAAGAAACTTTATCAATTCACGATATAGAGCTAGAGTTAATAAAAAAGGCGCTTGAAAGAAATAATGGCAAAAGAAAGGCTGCTGCAATTGAATTAGGTATTTCTGAAAGAACGTTATATAGAAAAATTAAACAACATGACATTGAACTATAAATTAATTTCTTTACTGATTCTATCCATTTTTATAAAAAGTTGTGGAAATTACTCTTTTACTGGTGCATCAATTCCAGAGGGCACAGAAAGTTTCCAGGTTAATTTCTTTGAAAATGAAGCGGGTAACTCAATGGGTTCAATTTTTGAGCCTGGTTTGGATAGAGATTTTACAATAGCCCTACAAAATATACTTCAAAATCAAACTAATTTACAATTATTAAGTTCCGATGCAGACTTAATATACGAAGGTGAAATAAAAGAATACAGAGTTAGTCCTATGACTTCTACCTCAAACTTGCAAGCTTCTCAAAATAGATTAAGTGTTGGCATAAACGTTAGGTTTATTAATATTAAAAAAGAAGAAGATAATTTTGAAAGAAAATTTTCCTTTTACTTTGATTATCCTGCCGAAACACAATTGTTAAATGTAAAATCTGAAGCACACGATATTATATTTGAAAGAATTACACAAGATATTTTTAACGCGTCATTAGCAAAATGGTAAATCTAAGTAAAGAGAATTTTAATAATTTAGTAAAAAATCCAAATAATATTACTTTGGATCAAAGTATTTCAATAAAAAAAATCATAAAAAAGTACCCTTACTTTCAAACTGCTAGAATTATTGAACTAATTGGGTTGAAAAAATTCAATAATATTAGATTTAATAATGCGTTAAAGACTAGTTCAATTTACTCAACTGACCGATCGGTTCTTTTTGATATTATTGAACTTGAAAAAATAAAATCTGAGGATAATTCAACAATACTCTCCTTAGAAAAAACTAAAAACACGTTTATTGATTGGCTAAATGCCAGTAAACAGACTAAAAACCCTGAATATTCACAGAATTCTTTAATTGAAAGTTTTTTAAAAGTAAACCCTAAAATTGATCCAAAAAAAAACATAGCTAGGGATGATTTATCATCTGATTTCAAGCTTAGCAATAAGGAATATATGACCGAAACTTTAGCTAAAATTTATTTTAATCAAAATAAATTTGAAGAGGCAATACGAGCTTATGAAATTCTTTCCTTGAAATATCCAGAAAAAATCAGTTTATTTGCAGACCAAATCAAAACGATAAAAAGTAGTATAAAAACAAAATGTCATGAGTAGTTTTTCAATTTTTCTAATTTTAATATTAATAGTTTCTTTTTTACTTGTTTTAGTAATCATGGTTCAGAACCCAAAAGGAGGAGGATTATCCTCATCTTTTGGAGGAGGAGACTCTCAACAAATAGGAGGTGTAAGGAAAACTACAGATTTTCTGGATAAAAGTACTTGGGCACTGGCTTCTCTATTATTAGTTCTAATATTACTTTCTAATATTACACTAAATAATAATAATAACGAAAGTACTGAATCTAAGCTATTAGACTCTAGCAGTATAGAAACAGTTATCCCTGAAGCTTTATCTGAAGAAATTCCATTAGACATTCCCGTTCAAGAATAATTTTTTAAAAACAAAATGTCAGCTTGTCACAAAAAGCAATAATATTTGACCGTTTTGTCATAATTATTAATTTGGCATGATTGCTGTGAATTAACTATTAAAATATAAAATATGAGTAAATTAAACATTAAACCACTAGCCGATAGAGTTTTAATTCAACCTTTAGAAGCGGAGACTAAGACAGCTTCAGGAATAATTATTCCTGATACAGCTAAAGAAAAACCACAAAAAGGTAACGTAGTTGCTGTTGGTCCAGGAACAAAAGAAAATCCTGTAACTGTTAAAGTTGGAAATTCTGTTTTGTATGGAAAATACAGTGGAACAGAACTTAAACTTGATGATAAAAATTACTTAATAATGCGAGAATCAGATATTCTTGCAATTGTTTAATATTTAAAAAAAATAAAATGGCAAAAAAAATACAATTTGACGTAGAGGCAAGAGAAGGTTTAAAAAAAGGTGTAGATGCATTAGCTAACGCTGTGAAAGTAACTTTAGGACCAAAAGGTCGTAATGTTATAATTGGAAAAGCTTTTGGAGGACCGCAAATAACAAAAGATGGTGTAACTGTAGCAAAAGAAATTGAATTAGAAGATGCTTTAGAAAATATGGGAGCACAAATGGTTAAAGAAGTTGCTTCAAAAACTAATGATCTTGCAGGAGATGGTACTACAACTGCAACTATTTTAGCACAAGCTATAGTTAAAGAAGGTTTGAAAAACGTTACAGCTGGTGCAAACCCAATGGACTTAAAAAGAGGAGTAGATAAAGCTGTTGAAGCAATTGTTGAAGAATTAAATAAAAATGCTGAAACTGTTGGAAGCTCATCTGATAAAATTAAACAAGTAGCTTCTATTTCAGCTAATAACGATGAATCGATTGGATCATTAATTACTGAAGCATTTGAAAAAGTAGGAAAAGAAGGTGTAATTACTGTTGAGGAAGCTAAGGGTACTGATACTTATGTTGATGTAGTTGAAGGTATGCAATTTGATAGAGGATATTTATCTCCATACTTTGTTACTAACTCTGAAAAAATGGAAGCTGATTTAGAATCTCCATATATTTTATTGTACGATAAAAAAATATCTGCAATGAAAGATTTATTACCAGTTTTAGAGCCAGTAGCTCAAAGCGGAAAACCATTATTAGTTATTGCTGAAGATGTAGATGGAGAAGCGCTTGCTACTTTAGTAGTAAATAAACTAAGAGGTTCTTTAAAAATAGCTGCTGTTAAAGCACCTGGTTTCGGAGATAGAAGAAAGGCAATGCTTGAAGATATAGCTATTTTGACTGGTGGAACAGTAATTTCTGAAGAAAGAGGCTTTACATTAGAGAATACAACAATTGAAATGTTAGGCTCAGCAGAAAGAGTGACTATAGACAAAGACAATACTACTCTTGTTAATGGAGCTGGTGTAAAAGAAAATATTGAAGCTAGAGTAAACCAAATTAAAGCACAAATTGAAACTACAACATCAGATTACGATAAAGAAAAACTTCAAGAAAGGCTAGCAAAACTTGCTGGTGGAGTTGCTGTTCTTTATGTTGGTGCTGCTTCTGAAGTTGAAATGAAAGAAAAGAAAGATAGAGTTGATGATGCGCTTCATGCAACAAGAGCTGCCGTTGAGGAGGGTATTGTAGCTGGTGGTGGTGTTGCATTATTAAGAACTAGAAAAGTACTAGAAAAAATTAAAAGTGAAAATTTAGACGAAGCTACAGGAATACAAATTATTTCTAGAGCTATTGAATCTCCCTTAAGAACTATTGTTGAAAATGCTGGAGGTGAAGGTTCAGTTGTTGTTGCAAAAGTGTTAGAAGGCAAAGGAAATTTCGGATATGATGCGAAATCTGAAACATATGTTGACCTTCTAAAACAAGGTATAATTGATCCAAAAAAGGTAACTAGAATTGCATTAGAGAATGCTGCATCAGTGGCAGGAATGATTTTAACTACTGAATGTGCTCTTGTTGACATTAAAGAAGATGCACCGCCTGCAATGCCACCAATGGGTGGTGGTGGAATGCCAGGTATGATGTAATAAACTAAATATATAACTGCCCTTTTAAGGGCAGTTTTTTTATGTACCAAAAAGAATTTAATTTTATTGAAAAATCGTTAAACAATCTTTCACTTAAAGATTCTCTCCAACTAGTATGTAAATTTCTACAAAAAAATGTTGTTGGCTATGATTGGGTTGGGTTTTACTTCCATGATAAAAACAAACATTTGATTCTTAAATCTTACAGCGGATTAAAAACAGAACACACTAAGATTCCTTTTGGAAAAGGAATTTGTGGACAAACGGCTGAATCAAACAAACCAATTATAGTAGATGATGTCAATTCAGAGAGTAATTATATCTCATGTAACATAAACGTTAAATCTGAAATTGTTGTTCCAATATTTGTTAACAATAAAAATATTGGACAAATCGATATTGATTCTAACACTCCTAGTAGATTTACAAATCAAGATTTAAATTTTTTAGAAAATATAAATATTTTAATTTCAAAAAAAATATAAATTTTTATTAAAAACCCTCATTTATTTTTTCAAAAAAAACTACTTTTATAGTATACATTGTTTTCCATTAAAGTATGCTAAAATTAAAGTCAGCCCTCATATCTGTTTTTAACAAAGATGGATTAGAACCAATCGCAAAAAAACTAGACAAACTTGGAGTTAAAATCTATTCAACTGGAGGAACTGAACTTTTTTTGAAAAAAATAGGAATTCCAGTTATTAAAGTTGAAGATGTTACAGGATATCCATCAATTCTTGGAGGAAGAGTTAAAACTCTTCATCCTAAAATTTTTGGAGGTATTTTAAATAGGAATGAAAACAATAATGATATCAGTGATCTTAAAAATTATGAGATTCCTAATATTGATTTGGTAATTGTTGATCTCTATCCTTTTGAAGAAACAGTAAAATCAAATGAAAGTGAAGAAAATATTATAGAAAAAATCGATATTGGAGGTATTTCTTTAATAAGAGCAGCAGCAAAAAATTTTAAGGATGTAATGTGCGTATCATCTAAAGTTGATTACTCAGATTTTTTAAATATACTTAACAATGATAAGGGTGAAATCAATTTAAAATATAGAAAAAACTTTGCCTTCAGGGCTTTCAACGTTTCGTCTCATTACGACACAGCTATTTTTAATTATTTCAAAGAAGACAATGAATCTCTTAAAGCCAGCTATAAAAATGGCAAAGAACTACGCTATGGTGAGAATCCTCATCAAAAAGGAATGTTTTACGGAGATTTCAATTCAATGTTTGAACAATTACACGGAAAAGAACTTTCTTATAATAATTTACTTGACGTTGACGCAGCTGTAAATTTAATTCTAGAATTTTATAACGATATCCCAACATTTGCAATATTAAAGCATAATAATGCATGTGGATTGGCTTCAAGAAACTCACTTTTAAGTGCCTATAAAGACGCTTTAGCAGGTGATCCTGTTTCTGCTTTTGGCGGTGTTCTAATTTCTAATAAATCAATAGATGTTGAAACTGCTGAAGAAATTAACAAGCTTTTTTGTGAAGTTGTTATTGCGCCTGGTTTTGAAGAATCAGCAATTAAGTTGTTAAAATCAAAGAAAAATAGAATTTTACTAGTTTTAAAAAATACAGATTTAAACGATCAACAATTAAGGACCTGCTTAAACGGAGTCCTTACCCAAGACAAAGATACCTTAACAGATTCGGCCACAGATTTCAAAACATGTACTGAAAAATCACCCAATAAATCAGAAATTAAAGATTTAGAATTTGCCTCAAAAATTTGTAAGCATACTAAATCAAATACCATCGTTTTAGCTAAAAATTTACAATTAATTAGTTCAGGAACTGGACAAACATCAAGAGTTGATGCGTTAAAACAAGCTATTGAAAAATCAAATAATTTTAAATTTGATTTAAACAATTCAGTTATGGCAAGTGATGCTTTCTTTCCTTTTCCAGATTGTGTAGAAATAGCTCATAAAAGCGGAATTAGTTCTGTTATACAACCTGGAGGCTCAATAAAAGATGATCTTTCAATAGAATATTGTAATAAAAATAATATTTCTATGGTTTTAACCGGAACTCGACATTTTAAACATTAATTTTTATTAACTTGTAATATAACTTTTTAATTATGGCTTTTTTTGACTTTTTGACTGAATCCATAGCGATAGATCTAGGTACAGCGAACACTCTTATTATTCATAATGATAAAGTGGTTGTAGACAGTCCATCAATTGTAGCAATTGATAAGAGAACTGATAAAATAATTGCAGTTGGAAAAGAAGCAAGTCTTATGCAAGGTAAGACACATGAAAATATTAAAACGGTAAGACCTCTTAAGGACGGTGTTATAGCAGATTTTAATGCATCAGAACAAATGATTAGTTTATTAATCAACAGTATTCCTTCTCTTAAAAAAAGATTTTTTACTCCTGCTCTAAAAATGGTGATTTGTATTCCATCAGGAATAACTGAAGTTGAGATGAGAGCAGTCAGAGAATCAGCTGAAAGAGTAAATGGAAAAGAAGTTTATTTAATTCACGAACCAATGGCAGCAGCAATCGGAATTGGAGTTGATATTATGCAGCCAAAAGGAAATATGATAGTTGATATTGGAGGTGGTACTACTGAAATAGCTGTAATTGCATTATCTGGAATTGTATGTGATAAATCTGTAAAAGTAGCTGGTGATGTATTTACTGGTGATATTATATATTACATGAGAACACAACACAACCTATTTATAGGCGAGAGAACTGCAGAAAAAATTAAAATTACAATTGGATCAGCATCTGAAGAACTAGAAAGTCCGCCTGATGATATGTCAGTTCAAGGAAGAGATTTATTAACTGGGAAACCTAAAGAAGCTATGATATCTTATAGAGAAATTGCCAAAGCCTTAGATAAGTCAATTATAAGAATTGAAGACTCAGTAATGGAAACACTTTCTCAAACACCACCTGAATTAGCAGCTGATATTTACAATACAGGGATTTATCTAGCTGGTGGAGGCTCAATGTTAAGAGGACTGGATAAACGACTTTCAAAAAAAACAGATTTACCAGTATTTATAGCAGAGGATCCGCTTAGAGCAGTAGTAAGAGGAACAGGAATAACATTAAAAAATATTGAAAGATATAAAAGTGTATTGGTGAAATAGATATTAATTATGCAGCAAATCATTGATTTCATAATAAGAAAAAAAGATGTTGTAGTGTATTTAATTTTATTAATATTTTCATTAACTCTTGTATTCAATTCAAATTATTTTCACAAATCTAAAGTCTTAATTTTTTCTAATAGCATAGCAAATTATTCTACAGAAAATTTTAATTATTTAAACGAGTATTTTGAATTAAAAAAAATCAATTCAAGTCTATTAGAAGAAAATTTAGTTCTAAAAAATCAATTGGAAAAGATTAATAAAAATATAAGTTTAGATTCCTTAACTAATATAAATTTCTCATATAAAAACGCAAAAGTGATTTCTAATAACTTATCATCTTTTAAAAACAGATTAGTTATTAACAAAGGGATTAAAGACGGGTTAAAAACTGAAATGGGAGTAATCAGTTCTGATGGAATTGTAGGTATTATTGATAATACAACAAAAAGATATTCATCAATAATGTCAATTTTAAATATTGAAATGAAAATTAATGCAAAAGTTAAGAGAACAGAACATTTTGGAACTTTAGAATGGAATGGCTTTGACACAAGACATTTAACATTAAATGACATATCGGAGACAGCCAAAATTAAAGTTGGAGACTCCATTATTACGGGTGGAATGTCATTGATTTTTCCAGAGGGAATTAATATTGGAATCGTTTCTAAAATAATTAATCAAAATGAAACGCATAGTAATACAAAAGGCAGTGCTTTTACTGTAAACATAAGAGACGACAGTATTATCGATTTAGATATTAGGGAAAACTACTTAAATATAGAGGTGAAATTACATAATGACATGAGTAATTTAAATAACGTATATATAATTGAAAGTTTTAACAAAAAGGAATTTCAAAAATTAAAAAAGTAATGGCAAGTGTCTATTTATTAATTTTAAAAAGATTTATATTTTTTGCTTTATTACAAGGATTAATTTTTAATAATTTTGATTTTTATGATATTTATGATCCATACATCTGTCTAGTTTTTATTATTACATTTCCAATTAAAGTTGACAAAATTACTTTTATGATAATTAGTTTTGTCTTTGGATTTGTACTTGACATGTATTCGAATTCTTTGGGAATTAATGCTGCAGCTTGTTTATCAATTGCCTTTTTAAGATCTTATATTTTAAGTTTTGTTTTTGGTTCTTTTTATGATCCGCATGGAATTAAATTAATCAAAAACTATGTTTTAGAGTCAACATTTTCTCAAAAATTTTTATACATATCCTCTATTATCATAATTCATCATTTATTTATTTTTTCTTTAGAGACTTTTAGTTTTAAATTTATTTCTTTGATTGTATACAAAACATTAATAACATACTTAATTTCTCTTATTTTTTGTGCGACATTTATTTATATTATGATTGAAAATGAAAAATAAACTTCTTCCTTTTTTGATCATTTTAACTTCGATAATTTTCATTCTTCGTCTATTTTGGGTTCAAATAATAAATATCAATGATGTTAAACTATCTAATAAAAACTCTGTAGAAAAAGTTTATAATTACCCGGAAAGAGGATATATTTTCGACAGAAATAATAAGTTGTTAGTTGAAAATGAGCCTTTTTATGATTTGATGATAACACCCGCAAAATTAAAACAAATTGACACTACTGAATTTTGTGAAATATTAAAAATTGACAAACAAATATTTATAGATAAAATAAAAAAAGCAAAAAAATACTCAAGAATTAAATCCTCAGTTTTTTTATCACAAATTTCAAAAAAAGATTATGCTATTATTCAAGAAAAATTATGGAAATACGATGGTTTTTCTGTAACAAAAAAATCTAACAGAAATTATCTTTTAAATTCGGCTTCAAATATATTAGGCTACATAAGTGAGGTTAATGACTATGAGATTAAAGACAATAGCTATTATGAGTCAGGAGAGTTAATTGGAAGACAGGGAATTGAAAAAGCTTACGAAGAAAAACTAAGAGGGATAAAAGGAGTTAGCTATTTTCAAAAAGATAATTTCAATAGAATTACAGGGAAATATAAAGATGGTATTTATGATACGATTTTTAAACCTGCCAAGGATTTAAACTTAACAATTGATTTAGATCTTCAAGTTTACGGAGACTCACTAATGATTAATAAGTTCGGAAGTATTATAGCAATTGAACCTGAAAGCGGTGAGATTCTTTCTCTTATAAATGCACCCAGCTTTGATCCAAACTTACTGATTGGAAGAAACAGATCAAAAAATTATATCAAGTTAAAAAACGATACAATAGGCAAACCCCTTTTTGATAGAGGGTTACAGGGACAATATCCTCCAGGATCAACATTTAAACTAATTAACGGACTTATTGCTTTAGAAGAAAATATTATAACTTCTAATACTAAAATTTCATGTAACGAAGGACATTACTATTCAAAAAATAGATTTATGAGATGTCATTGTAAGCCAGGAACTTCTAATGATTTAAATACTGCAATTTATAATTCTTGTAACACTTATTTTGCTACAATATATAAAAACACATTAAACAAATATTCTAATTCTAGAGAAGGAATAAATAAGTGGAAAAATCATGTTGAAAGTTTTGGTTTAGGGAATTATTTAGGATATGATCATCCTTTAGGTAGACCTGGTCTAATACCAGATTCTAAATATTATGACAAGTGGTATCCAAACAACAGATGGAGAGCTGCAACAACTATTTCAAATGGAATTGGGCAAGGTGAAATTTTAACGACCCCAATTCAGTTGGCAAATATAACTGCAATAATTGCGAATAGAGGATGGTATAAAACTCCGCATTTAGTAAAAAAAATAAGCAATGACTCAATTAATTCAAAATTCTTAGATAAAAAACACACATCCGTAAAATCTATTCATTATGAAAAAATAATTAATGGAATGTTTGACGTAATTGAAAAAGGAACGGCTCAAAATTCAAAAATAAAAGGAATTGAGATAGCAGGAAAAACCGGAACTGCTGAAAATTTTATAAAAATAAAAGGCAAAAGGTCTCAACTTACAGATCATTCTATCTTTATTGGATTCGCTCCAAAAGAAAATCCTAAAATTGCTATTGCAGTTTTTATTGAGAATGGATATTGGGGTACAAGATGGGCTGCTCCAATAGCAAGCCTTATGATGGAGAAATATTTAAAAAAAGAAGTAAAAAGAAAATATCTTGAAAATTATATTTTAAGTGGGAATCTTATGGAAGAATATTTAAAACCTTATACAAAAAATAATTTTTCAATTAATGAGTGAAATCAATATAAAAAAAATAGACTGGCTGAGTGTTATTATTCTTAGCATACTAATTTCTCTTGGACTTGGCAATATATTTTCATCATCTCAAATTTATTTATTAGACTCTATTTTTTCTTTTAATCCATTTACAAAACAATTGTTTTTTGCAATTATTTCAGTTTTTATTTTCTTATTCATTCAAATTCTTTCCATTAATTTTTTTATAAAATATTCAAGTATTTTATATGTTCTTTCCATAATGTCTTTAATTGGGCTTTTTATTTTTGGTAATGAAGTTAATGGTGCGTTGGCTTGGTATCAAATAAATGGATTTAGTATTCAGCCAAGTGAATTTGCAAAACCAATAACTGCTCTTGCCTTAGCAAAATACTTAAGTGATATTAATTCAAATATTAAAACAATTAAAACTCAATTTTATTCGTTTTTAATAATTTTAATTCCCATAGCTTTAATTATACTTCAACCAGATCCGGGAACTATAATTATTTTCTTAAGTTTTATTTTAGTTTTTTATAAAATAGGTCTTCCCTCTATTTATATGAACCTATTCGTAGGATTTATAATATTGTTTTTTGCCACTATTCTACTAACTCCAAAAAATGTTATTCTTTTTCTAATTGCATCAATGTTGATTTTTCTTTTTTTAAATAAAAGAAATAAAAAAGTTGTAAAAAAAATATTTATTTATGGTTTAATTTTTTCAGTATTTGTATTTTCTGTTGATTTTATAT
>ENA-OQVM01001868-OQVM01001868.1-marine-metagenome-genome-assembly--contig:-NODE-1868-length-26246-cov-5.007834_pt1 | contig 26246 bp, 36 predicted proteins | sample MGYA00237776_ERZ505498 | MGnify/ENA primary metagenome ERZ505498 (study PRJEB26159, sample SAMN06265151) | marine metagenome | isolation source: Helgoland LTER site | place: Germany:Helgoland, sampling...
TCAGACCTCATGTGTGTTTGTGTGTACGCCTTTTTTTTCCGCATAGTGAATATGACAGGTTGTCAGTTCACACCATAATCCCCAATTATGAAATTCGTAATCCGAGCACGTGACACAATGTCATCATTTTAGAGAATTCGTAAAAATAAGGGCATTTATTGAAAAAATCGTAAATCCCTCGTACTATGACACATTGTCACCCTTTTTATTTGTGCAATTCAAAAAAAAGTTGTATCTTTAGGGTGGTTGTGGGTGGGAGTGTGAGTGTAGGAATGGAGATAAACCAAAAATAAACGTTAAAAAGCTTGTATATGTGGAATAAATTTCGTATATTGTACCTGTAATTATGATTGATATGAGAGATATAGTAAAATTGTTGCCCTATATAGGGGTAGGCGTAGTAATAGGGTTAGGACTTCTAGTATTACCGATGATTATTCGAGGGTTTTTCTCCCTTTTGTTACTTTTAATGAAGAATCCAATGGAATCCTTAGTGATAATGGGGGTTGCGTTGATATCCTATTCAGTAGGATTGTACCTCGGAGAAAGAAAATTGTAAAAAAAACAAGAAAAGACTAGGATATATGGATTTTTTTTCGTATATTTACAAAGTAAATGAGTTAATAATTAATAAACCTTAAAACAAATAAATTATGAGTAAAATGAATGAATTTAAAGTTGGATATGTTTCCACAGAAGTGTACAAAGTTGAAAAGTTTGGTAACACTTTCAAATTAATCGATACCCAAGGGGTAAAAGTTGGTACTCTAGGAGCTACCACAGGTGTAAGAAAATCAGCCTTCAATCAAGGAATGGCGGTTCAAGCTTACATCAATAAGAATGGTAAGAAATCTTACAGAAAAGTTGATATGAATGTTTATAACTCCTTAGTTATTCCTATGAATACAGACCAAGGTGGTGTACAATTCGAAGATAAAGGTGACCACACCGCAATCAAAGATTTTATCCACAAAGGTTCAGTATCTCTTAAACCAACTGAATTGGTTATGGAAGAACTGAAATGGAAATATCTTATCAGAAGTGCTGTGAGAGCTAAAAATATTATGATGACTGGTCCAAGTGGATGTGGTAAAACTATGGCTTCCAAAGCTCTAGTGAACGCGTTGGATAGACCAGATTTCTATTTCAACCTTGGGGCAACTCAAGACCCGAGAGCTACTTTGATTGGTAATACTCACTTTGATAAAAAGAAAGGTACATACTTTTCAGAATCCGCTTTTGTTACGGCAATCAAAACTCCAAACGCAGTGATTCTGTTAGATGAGTTATCGAGAGCTCATCCAGATGCTTGGAATATCTTAATGACTGTTCTTGACCAAGGACAAAGATACTTGAGATTAGATGAGGCTGATGGTTCACCAATTGTGAATGTGGCTGAAGGTGTTACTTTCATCGCTACCGCTAACATTGGTAATGAATATACTTCAACTAGAGTTATGGATAGAGCAATCTTAGATAGATTTGTTACTATCGAAATGGATGTTCTTGATGATGTTAAAGAATTAGGATTATTAAAGTTTATGTTTCCTGAAGTTAATGAGTATGATTTAAAAGCAATCGCTGAAATCTCTCACCATACTAGAACTCAATCAATGAGTGAGAATGGTAAACTAACTTCAATGGTTTCCACCAGAGCATCTGTTGAGATGGCTGGTTTAATCTACGATGGTTTCGAACTTAACGAGGCCGCTGAAATTTCAATCTACCCATTCTTCTCACAAGATGGTGGTGTTGATTCTGAAAGAACTTACATCAAACAATTGGTACAGAAATACCAAAGAGATGAAAATGGTGAACCACTTTTCAAAGAAGTGGATGACACCGAAAGTACTGAAGGGGATGATATCCCTCAGTTTTAAGGTTATCAATTATTTACAAATGAATAAGGGGGATTAGTTTCCCCCTATTCTAAATAATTTAAATGAAAAAACTAAAAGGAAATAAATTTGAAGATTATCAGTATCAATATCTTGAAAGATTAATTAAATGGTACGCAAAGGATAATGGAATACATAAGATTAAAGTAGAATGGTTATCTGGCATGATGAAACAACAATTTTATGATGACCATCAGAAGAGAATGTTAAATAAAATGGTAGATAAATATAATAACAGATGAACGTAGCAGTTTTAGTAGATATAATAAAAGAAACAAAATCAAATTGGAGGTTCATATTTGAATCTCCTCTTTATGATAATATAAACTTTGTACCAGGTCAATTGGTACAATTGGGATTTTTAGAATCAGATGAAGCAAATGGTGTACCAGAGTATATGGTAAAAAGAAACTATTCAGTTGCATCTTTTCCTGATGGTTCAAATAAATTTGAACTTATTGTTACCTATTTGGAAGGTGGGCAAATGAGTAAGAAACTATTCTTTGATTCTAAAATTGGTGATGAATTTTATTACAACGGACCAATGGGAGTATTTACCTTACCAGATAATCTAATGGATAGGGATATCTTTTTTGTATCAACAGGTTCAGGTATATCACCATTTCGTTCAATGATAAATTATCTTCATCAGAATAAAATTCCATTTAAAAATATAAAATTATTCTTTGGTACACGAAAAGAATCTGATTTATTGTATAGAAAAGAATTAGAAAAGATACAAGAAGAATTACCAAATTTTGAATTTATTCCATGTTTATCAAGAGAAGATAAACCAGAATTTGCTCATGGATATGTTCATGAACATTATCTTGATTTGATTGATAGTACAGATGGGAAACCTTGGGTGTATTTTTGTGGATGGGATAGAATGATTTCAGAAGGTAGAAAACATCTTTCAGATAGAGGATTTCAAATGATGAAAGATATAAGAGTAGAGATATTTGGATAATGGTAGAATTTTTTAGACACATATTAGGAATCTGTGGTGAACACTTTCATCCAAACATTTGGACTGCTATGGCTTCATCTCCTATAATACTAACTACTGTTCATTATATCAAATGTAAATGTGGTGGTTGGTTTAAACATAAGAAAGATTGTAAGAATGATTTGGGAAGGTAAAGAATGTTTACATTTAGTCTTAATGAAAGACCCTTTCGAAAGAATCGCTAAAGGTGATAAGGTAATCGAATATAGAGATAGAACCGATTATTGGAATAGAAGGTTATTTGGTAAAGAGATTAAATGGATATTCTTCCAATATGCTTATCATAAGAATCCAACACATATGGTAGTAGAAGTAACCGATGTTAAGATGGTAGATAGATGGGAACTTCACTTAGGAGATATCATCCATTTTGATAATAGGCATATCGATGGATTGGTGTGTGATTCATATAAGAAATGGTATGAATCCCTTTATTCTTAAATTTTTTATATTTATAAACATATACAAAACTAAGTAAACTAATGATAAAACTTACAGACATACTTAAAGAAGGAAAGATATTATTACAATCTAATGATAGAGATGCGGATTCATTATCAGAAATAACGGATTTTTTAGTGTATGGTAAATTACATAATGTATTTCAATTCATACCAAGAAAATCAGTTGATTTAGATAAGATAGATAGTTTGGGTGATATCAACGTAACTGAACAATTAGTTAAGTATGCTGAAAAGAAAACTAAAATAAAGTTTCTTCCATTATATGATTTTAAAGGTGCTGGTTATGGTATCCAAATAGATATAGATTTTATAGTAAAAAAACTTAAATAAAAAGTTATTATGAACGAATACATTGGTACTCTAATGCAGAGTAGAAATCAAGCTCACATTTTTCACTTACAAACATCATCATATGCTAAGCATGTAGCATTACAAGAATACTATGAAGGAATCATTGATTTGATTGATTCTCTTGTAGAAGCTTATCAAGGTAAATACGATATCCTTACCGATTATAAAATGATTGGTACATTGGATGATATTAAAGATGAAGGTGATGTTGCTAGTTACATCGAAAAGATAGCTAGATATTGTGAACTAAAGAGAGAGAAACTTCCTCAAGATGGTTTCTTAAATAATATCTATGATGATATAGATACTCTACTTAGAACTACTCACTATAAGTTAAATAGATTATCTTAATTAGCAAAGTGTTGTATTAGAAGAACTAATACTAAACTTACACCAATACCAAACATCAGTTTAAGGAAGTCTTTACCAATCAATGGGAATACTTTTTTAAGCTGATTCTTTTTTAGGTTATATGAGTTTAGAGCTAATTCCCTTCCTGCCAACATTCCCACAAAAACAAATGTAGTACTCATTGGAATATTGTTGTATTGTTTGAAGTACAATAAGAGGAAAGCATATATTAAATCAATAATAGTTGCTGAACGAATAAATTTAGTTGATGTTTTACTTATAATAAGTTTTTGAATCTTACCTCCTCCACTCTTAAAAACATATCCCAATACTACTAAATAGAATACTACGATTAATGAAGTTTCAAACCAAGTATGTTCTCTTGGTAAGAATACTGCTATGTTTGCATGGTCATGTTGTAACCATTGAGTCCATAGGAATCCCGTAGATAACCATTGTCCAACTCTCCATACCTTATCATACTTTGGATTGGGTTTGGTTTTCTCATCGATAAATTTAGATACAACAAACCATACAACGTATGCAGTTACAGCAGCAACTCCATATCCTAAGAAACTCTTTACTAACATCTTTTCCATCACAAAGGTTGATGCGAATGCTGATAGAACTAAGAAGGATGTAGATACTGGTATTCCTTTTCTTGTTAATATTAATAATGCTAGTGGTGCAAGAACATGCCATATAGATGGTTCTATGTAAGGTATCTTATCTAATCTACCATAAGATACATCTCCCATATATTGTCCGTTGAAAACAACAAACATCAATATGATTGATGCGAATCCCCAAAGATAATACCATTTAATATCTTTGTTTGAGTTTAACCATGTTCCTAAAGTTTGTAATGAATCGTTTGCGATTACTGCATATCCTGCAAGTAAAAAACCTAATAATGGTAAGTATTCCATAATTTATATTAACATTTGTTTATCTTATAATATATACCGATTAATATAATTCTAATGTTAAGAGAATATTATCTTTTTATTACATAAAAAAAGGGGAAACCTTTCGGAATCCCCTTTAATTTATATCAATTTGATATTCTTAGAATCTATAAGTTAAACTTGCGTTCCAAGTTCTACCAAATCCGAACCATACTGAGTTTCTAGTATCAACACCATTCCAAGTAGTTGAAGCATCAGTTGCATGAATGTTTGAATTTGATTCTGCAATATATGTTTCATCTAATAGGTTATTAATGTTTGCTCTAATAGTCCAGCCATTACCAATCTTACCAGTAACACCTAAATCAAACAATCCATAAGAAGGAAGTTTAAGTGCTCCATTGTTATCAGGGTTTGTAAACTCTGAATCAGTAATAGAGTAATCAGCATAAAGTCCATCAACGAATCTATAATCTAAATCCATAGAGATGTTCTTAGTGATTCTTTGGTCTACACCAATGTTAGCAGTAAATTGTGCTGCATCACCAACTTTAGCATCTTTTAGGTAAAGAGTACCTGTACCAATTGATTGTTGGTTATCATCAAATAACTCTGCTTCAAAATCTTTAGTATATCTCCAATCTCCGATTGATAACATACCTTTAAATTTAGTAGAGTTAGATAATCTATATTTACCTTCAAATTCGATACCATTATGTACAACATCAATGTTCTTAAATTGAGCCGAACCATCTACACCTTGTTGGTTAGATAAGTTTCTTTGTACAAAACGATTACCCCACGTTGTAGTGTAAGCGTTGATATTGAATGAGAAATCATTAGCAGTAAATCCATATCCTAATTCGAATGAAGTAATTTCTTCATTTTGTAAATCGGGATTAATATCATTTCTATAATTAGGGAATACTGCTCCAAAGTTTGGTTGACGAGAAATAAACCCTGTATTAAAGAATATATTTTGTTTCTCATCAATATTGAAGTTAGCACCACCTTTTATATATCCACCACCTTGGTTTTGAACATCTGATTCTGGATTACCAACTTGGTCAAAGTAATCGATTCTTTGGAATGCTTGATTCGAAAGACCGGCTTGTACAACAGCGGTTAATCTATCACCACCATATTCAACCATAGTATTTAAACCTTGCCAACCAACTTTACCTACATTGTAGTAATCAATCTTAGGCCCATTTAAACCTGTGTTCTTAAATGGAGATGCATCAATAGTAGTTTCGATAATCTGACCTGCAGAGTTTCTATTACCTGTTGAATAGTATCCATCTAATCCCATTAGATTGTTTACAACTCTATAATGGTAACCAGTGTAAGAACGTAAATCAACACCAATAGATGTTTTAAATTTACCGAACTGACCTTCTAAGTTAGAGATACCACCAACCCAATTGTGTGAGTTCATAGATGCTCTTCTTACCAATACTTCTCTATTTACATTTGAATCTCTAAATCCATTAGAACCAATTAACAATCCTTCGTATCCACCGATATCACCAGTGTATCCTTCGGTAGTTGCTTGGTTGTTAGCAACAACTGCATCGAAATCGATGAAGCCATTTGCATCTCTTGAACCTCTACCATTTTCTAAGTAGTGTTCAGTTAAATCCTTTCTAAAAGGTAGGATATCAGATACCCCATTACGATAGTTGTTACCTCTTGGACCTGTTCCACCACCTCTACCAGCTGAACCATATAATGATGTAGCTAGTTTAAGATTAGAATTAATTTCCCAATCCCAATTGAAAGTTGCTAGTGGTTTGTTATAGAAGTTTCTTCTCATTGAGAATTCTTCTCCATTTAAAGTACCACCATTAGAGTTCCAACGTTGGTCGATTCCTTCACTACCAAAGTTTTGGTAATCTCTAATAGAAACCCATACATCTCTTTGGTGATGCCATTGACCTGCCCCTAAAAAAGAAAAGTTCAACTCATGAGCTGAACCTTCTGGTGCGTAACCAACTGCTGCGAAGTAAGTGTAACCTTCTCCACTTGTGTTATAAACATATCCATCTCCTTCCCATCTTGATAGTAAGAAAGATGATGCCCATCCCTTTTCGTTTTTACCTGTATTGTAAGATACTCCTGTTTTTTTGTAACCATCGTTACCAATCATTTGAAGTACTTTACCACCTTGACTTTTAGAAGCCGCTTTAGTAAAAATAGAAACAGTTCCACCAACTGAAGGTACTGCTAATCTAGAGGCACCTAAACCTCTTTGGATTTGGATACCACTTGCAACATCAGTAAGACCTTGCCAGTTACTCCAATACACCCAACCATTTTCCATATCATTAACGGGTTGTCCGTTGATAAGGAAAGATGTGTTTCTTTGGTCAAAACCTCTAAGAGAGATTCTTGAATCACCATATCCACCACCTTGTTTAGTAGCGTACACACCAGGTGTTTTGTTCATAATCTCAGGAAATTCTAAGTTACCAGTCTTTAGAGTAATCTCTGATACAGAGATTGCCGAAACTGCTACTGGAGTTTCCCTTACCTTCGCTACATCAATTACACCAGAAGTAACTACTACTTCACTTAATTGATTTAACGCAGTTTGTAAAACTACTTCCATTCCATCATATGCCTCTTCTTCAGCGGCATCGAATCCAATAAAAGTAATTACTAAAATATCCCCTGCTTTAGCATCAGAAATAGAAAAGAGACCATCAAAATCGGTTGTTGTACCTATTTGGGTCCCTTTGATTACTACCGTTGCTCCCGGTAGGGGTTGATTTGCTTCCTCATCAATCACTGTTCCAGAGATTTGTGAGTAGCCGGTCATTGTGGTAAACACCATCAATAACCCAATTAAAAATTGCTTCATAATTGTACGTTTGTTTTTGTTCATATTAAATATAACTAATTATTATAACTCTTACCATCAACGTGATGATAATCTTTAAATAGGTATCACATAATTCTAAAATAAGAAAAACGCTTCAACATATTTTGATACTAAGATACGAATAAATTTTTTAATAACCAAACAAAATTAGGAAAAAGTTAACATTTATTTTATTTTGCTATGTCAATTTTTTTTCGTATATTAGTAAAAGTGTATATTTATATATACACATATATAAGTATTGATAATGTTAACATTAAGAAAAAATCAAATAGAGCCTGTTAAGAAGGGGATTGAGTACTTTTCACAAAAGAAACCAGTTCCTTCTATCATTGTTGCTCCTACTGCATTTGGTAAATCTATCGTTATAGCTCAAATAGCTAAAGGAATAGCTGAAAAAGTGTTGGTTATTCAACCTTCAAAGGAATTATTGGAACAAAATTACGAAAAATTCATCAATTTAGGTGGTGAAGCTACCATATATTCAGCCTCAATGGGTGAAAAAGAGATTGGTGATGTAACTTATGCTACAATTGGTTCGATTGTTAACGTTGCATGGAAGTTTAAAGAGTATGGAATCACAAAAGTCATCATAGATGAGTGTGATAGGTTCCCCAGAGAGCCAAATGGTATGTTAAGAAGGTTCCTAAAGGGTGCTGGTATCACTTATACGTTGGGTTTAACAGCTACTCCTCTCAAATTACAAACAAATATGGGTGCAGATGGTAAACCTTTCTCTAAATTAGTGATGTTAACCAATCGTTCTAAGAAAGGTAACTTCTTTAAGAAGATAATTTACGTTGCACAAATACAAGAGATGGTAAAATTAGAGTTTTGGAGTAGATTAGAGTACCAATCCTATGATTTCAACACAGGAGACTTGATTTATAACACTACTGGGGCTGAATATTCCAACTCTTCCATCAAAAAAGCTTACAAAAACCAGAAAATCTCTTCAAAAATAGTAAAAAAGGTAGAAGAGTTGTACAATAGACGCTCAATATTGATTGCAGTACCTTCAATTGATGAAGCTAAGGAGTTAACTACACTAATTCCAAGTTGTAAAGCGGTTTATTCTGATATGAACTCTCAAGAACGTAAAGAAACGTTAAAAGATTTCAAAGAAGGTAGATTAAGGTGTATTGCACAAGTAAATATCCTCTCAGTTGGGTTTGATTACCCAGAATTAGATTGTATTATCACTGGTAGACCAACAGCATCACTTAGTTGGTGGTATCAGTTCGTTGGAAGGGTTACTCGTATTCATCCAAACAAGTCTGAGGGCTTAGTTGTTGATTTTGTAGGTGCAGTTCCTAAATTTGGTAAGGTTGAGGATATATATTTCAAATGTGATGATAAAAGTAGGTGGAGTATGTATGGTGAAGGTAAGAAATTACTAACAGGTATACCAATTAAGGAGATTGGATTACATATAGAGGGTGAACCATCACCATATGAGAAGGCAGCTCAAGGACCTTCGGTAAAAATGCCATTTGGAAAATATGCAGGTAAAGAAATCATACAAATACCAGCTCATTATAGAGAATGGATGTTAGATAACTTTAAATGGACACCATTTAATCAAAAGATTAAGGATGAAATTTTAAGGTTAAAAAACATCGGTATTTAAAACTTAGTTATATTTATAGAAAATACTTACCGAGTAGTATCTTATACTCATAAGTAAAATTGTTCCAAAAATATCCGTTATTTAAGGGCTCTAAGCCTGTTGTAGGAAGTTTATCCGTTTTAGAATTGTTTTATCAATTGTTTTACCTAACTAGAAAGGTATAGCAGATGAAGTGTGCTATAAACAAGTTTGTGTTAGTAGTTATATTCCTCTTTATGGGTATATCTACCCAAGCACAAAACGATTTTTACGAAACGAAAGAAATAGCAATCGGTGAAGTTACCAACGAAATTCGTATGGGTAAGTTTGCTGGTAATAGGAATCTTACGGTTGGTATCAAAAATATTTTAGAAGAAATCATTCTAGAATTAGACTACGATTTATACGATGGTGCATCACAAAGGATTAATGTTAGATTAGTATTTTTTGACATTAAGAATATGGGTACATCTATCGCTGTTTTTAGAAAAGGTGTTGCACTAACCCAAATTGCTGCTATCGGAGAGTTAATTGAAGATGGTAAAGTTATTAAGGTTTCCAAACAAGCAGGAACTTCAAAACAAATCTCTCAATCAACATTGATTATTGCAGCCGATGGTAGGTTCAATCAACAAACCGCATCAATCGCACTTAAACGAGTGTGTGAAAAAATAATAAAAGACTTATTAGAATGAAAAAAATTTTACTATTATTAGTTAGTGTAATGTTTACACTAAGTTCGTATGGACAATCATCAATTGATTATAGTCCAGTTAATACTGTTACGCAAGTTGGAGATACTTTGATTATGAAGTTCCAATACTTTAAAGGAGATGGAAACGACTTGACTTTAGGTCAATTAGATTTCGAATACAACAATAAATTGTTATCGTATGTATCACATGAATCACAAGCACCAACTGGTGCATCATTTGCTAGAAACAATTGGACAGGATATAAGTTTGTACCTAAAGCAGATTCCGATGAAGATGATATGGATGTACAATACACTTGGTGGAAAGATGAAGCAGGTGCTAATTCGTATGAGACTGGTGCTGATTGGAGTGTAGAAAGAGTTACTATACAATCTGCTAGTGCATTGGAAAATGGACAAGAATTTATTAAGTATTCGTTTAAGGTAAAGGATAAGTTTGGTAGTGGGTATTCCAACTATAATGATATCATTAAAGTGAATTGGGCAAACTACCAAGAATCAGATGGTACACAAATACAAACTACTCGTTCTAAAGATGGACAAGATTTAAGTGGTATCGAAGGTGGTAATGCTGGTAACTTTGTAATCAATCTTAAAACTGCTAATACTGATAACTATACTGATTACTCTTATACTGTTAAGAATGGTGTAGGTGAATCAGTTGCAACTGGTACGTTTGATGAAAGTGGACAAGCATCTATAAGTGATTTAGAAAACAACGTAACTTATACGGCAGAAGCAAACTTAACCGAAGCTGCATCTTACTTAGATGAAGTTGTAACTGTATCTGATTTGGCATTAGTATTTGCTGAGGCAATTGGAGCTGGTTCTGGTCCAAGTGGTGGTTCAACTACATTCGATTATTTCGTACAAGATATAATGGCTGATGTTGTTGGAGATGGTGGTGTTGTTGATTTCCAAGATTCATATGAGATACTTGCTTACCTTCAAGGTGTAGATAGTTCTAATACAAACTTAATCACACAAGATGGACAAACGGAAGATTATAGTGGTATAGCATCTACATATGGTGCAGTTGCTAATGATGTAGTAACATTCGCTAAATCATTCACACCAATTGATTCAGATGCTAGTTCTAAAACAATTGATTTGGCACATGGTTTAGTTGGGGATGTAAACTTCTCCCATTCATATACTCCAGTAGTAGAGAGTGGTGGTAAATCAACTTCTGCTAGACAATCATCTGCTAGATATTCTAAAAGAGATTCGGAAGATGCTAATATTGATTTAATATCTGAAATAAACGATGAGGGGCAGGTGGTATTCTCAATTAACTCTGATGTTGAAGGTATGGTTGGTTCTCAGTTTAATATCGTATATGACCCTAATGTACTTTCATTGGAGAATGTAATATTTGATACTGGTAATACGATGACTAACTTTTCTAACATAGTTCAAAATGGAATAGTAAGGGTTGGTTCATTTGACCAAAACTTTGAATCTACTGTTAAAGAAGGAACACCATATAAACTAATATTCACACCATTAGAAACAATAGAAAATACATCTGGTTTAATTTCTTTTAGAGTAAAAGAAGGTGTGAAAGCAGATGGAACAAAAATTAACTTTATAATACAATAAAAAGATGAAAAAATTATTACTAATATTACTTACGTTTACTATATTAATTGGATGTGCTAAAGATGATGAATTTTTAGAACCAATTACTAATGAAGAAATACCACAATCTTTACAAATAAAAGAATTGATTGGTATAAAATTAGAAAACACTATTGTAACTGATAGAGTTGCTATGAATGTTAAATTACCATTAGATGGTAAATATAGAATTAAGATAAGACATGGAATTAATAATGAACTAATATCACAAGAGATGATAGAAGCTGAAGAGGGTGATAATCTTCTTAGAGTATATGTTGCTTCTTTAGATAAGAGTGGTTATATGATTCAATTAACTGATGAATTTCACAACGTATTGGGTAATCAATCATTTGTGGTAAATTAAATAAATAAATTATGAGTGATAAAAAAGAAGGATTCTTTGCACAAATAAAGAATCAAATAATAGCTGGGGTTGGTATAATACTAACTACGTTGGGTGGTGTTTTTATAGATGAAGTAAAATCATTTGTAGGAATAGAATCCGAAGAACAAACCGAACAAGTTCAAATAGAACAAAAGCAAGAGGTTAATGTTCAAGGACCTACTATCGTAGTAAACATACCAGAACAACAACCAGTAAAGGAGAAGGTGATTATCAAGGAGGTTAAAGTCCCTGTTAAGAAGAAAAAAGAAGTAGAAGAAGAAGCGGATTGGTAGTAAGTTATAGGAAGTTAATTATTAAAATAAAATTATGGTGTTTTTAGATGTTATTAGACAAATATGGACAGATTGTACTTTTTGGTATGATTACATAATAGCAGTAGTAATATATTGTTTGATGGTTATGGCTTTTTCAGGTATTGGTAAAATGATATTTGAATTGGTTACAAATCCATCACAATTTGATAATGTGCAATTTGGTATATTTGATTATTGTTGTTAGTATGAGAAAGATTATAGAAATATTAAGGAAATTGGATAATTGGTTAATCCAATCAGGATATAATATGTATCCCAATTTAACCAAACATATGAAAAATAAAAAATAAGAATATGAAAAAAATACTTTTTTTATTAGTATGTGTATTGTTTACACAAACTATATTTGGACAAGTAGGTTCGGTAGAGGCAGAAAAGTATCAAGCAGATTTTGAAAAAAGAAAATCAATTGATGATGTATCAGATTACGATGGGGAGTATATTCCTATTGCACTAATTAACATATCTGCATCTGATATGGTGTATGAGATGTGGCCTGAGTTAAAGGATGCTAGGATTGGATTAGGGGTAACCAATATGGTAATTGAATACTTAGATTGGACTAATCGTTTTGAGTTCGTAGAAGAGAAATCTGAGATTAAGAATAGAATGAAATCACAATGGGTTGCATCTCGTAAGGGTGTATCTGAAAATAAAGTATATGGTATGGGTAAGATTACTCTTGCTGAATACTTTGTTACTATTGAAATATATGATTTCTCAGTATCAGAAGATGAAGTTGTTGCGCTTAAAGATGGGGTTACTCAAAAACAAATAACTCGTTTAGGATTACAAGTTAGGTTTACTGATGCTGAAACTGGAAGATACTTTGTTGGTTCTGGTTTGGGTGAGGCAACTACTGTAAAGAAACAAGAAGGTTTGTTGGGGTTAAGTGTAGATGAAGTAAACTTTAGACAATCTGCAATTGGTGTTACTACTCGTAAGGCATTAGAAACTGCTTCGGCAAGAATAGTATCTAGAATGATAAGAAAAGGAATATTCGAAAACTAATGAATGAGAAAACTACTATCGATACTTTTTTTTATATTCGTAACGAATCTTAGTTACGGACAAACTTTCACACAAACATTTGTTGATAGGTGTACTGGTGAGGTACAAATAGTTACTGCTGATTTCACATCTGGTTCAGCAGTTGTATCCTTTTATAATAAGGTTAAACTATTTACTTACAATCAATATATTAATGGTGAACTACAATCTTGGTTAGTTCAACAATACGCTTGGTGGGCTGCATTATCTCCATGTTCATCAGCAACAACCCAAACTCAAAACGCAACTAACAACGCTAACAACGCAACTAACAACAATAACTCAGGCTCATCTGGTAGTTCTGGTTCATCTGGTGGAGGAGATAGTGGTGGTAGTGGAGATAGTGGTGGTGGAAGTGGAGACTCTGGTGGCGGTGGCTCCGATGGCTCTGATGGTGGTGGAGGTTCTGATGGCTCTGATGGAGGTGGTGGTGATTCCGATGGCGGAGGAGGAGACTCTGATGGAGGAGGTGATTCCGATGGTGGAGATGGTGATGGTGGTTCTGGTGATTCCGATGGAGATGGAGGAGGTGATTCCGATGGAGATTCTGATTCTGATGGAGGAGGAGATTCTGATGGTGATTCTGATTCCGATGGCGATAGTGATGGAGATGGAGATGGCGATAGTGATGGAGATGGTGATGGAGATGATGATTCTGATGGAGATGATTCAGATGGAGATGGTGATGATGACTCCGATGATGATTCCGATAGTGATGATGACTCTGATGATGATTCTGATGAATCTGATGAAGATAGTGAAGAAGAAAGTGAAGAAGAATCTGAGGAAGAAGAAAAGGAAGAGGAAGAAGAATCTGATGAAGAAGAGGAAGAGGAAGAAAAAGAAGAAGAGGAGGAAGAAGAAGATGAAGAGGAAGAAGAGGAAGAGGAAGATGAGGAGGAGGAAGAAAAAGATGAGGAAGAAGATGAGGAAGAGGAAGAAGAAAAGAAAAAGAAATTTATGCCTATACAATTAAAGGCAGATATGTTGGCTCAACAAGCATTAACATTGGATTACAATACAGTTCTTAATGTTGGAGCATCAATGAGTTCTATATATGGTGATGTAACATATACATCTACATTACAAATTTATGATAACTTAAAACAGGTAGGATTATCATTGGGTAAATCAAAGGTAACTTTAAATGATAAGTACCAAGTTAATTGGGTAGATGGTGTTAATGTTTCTTATATGAGAAACTACGCTATGAATGCAACATCAGTTTCTTTAAGTAGAATGAAACCTATGGGTAAGTGGGGAACTGTTGGTGTTGGTGTTAACTATTCTTATATGTTTGGTAAAGATGCATTAGGTCAGAAGATGCCTAATATGGCTAGTGGTGGCTGGAATGGGTTATATACAAATATGTTTATGATTAATAAAAGAATTGTTTATACTCCTGCTTTTATAGTTGCAGCAAGTCCAATATCATATACACAAAAATTACCAGGGGTTGTTGATTCTCCGTTTTCAAGTATTAGTAAAGATACCATAATGATATTAGCTAATTCATTCAACGCACAAATAACAAACAAATTTTCGGTTAACTTTTCTTGGACTATCATTCGTTCATCAAATGAATTTGTACCGATAATGAACTCATTTATGGTGGGTTCTAAAATACCATTTTAATTATGAAAAAAATAGATTACAAATTAGGGATTATAATAGGGTTAATAGGATTATCATTATTTCAATATTTTAATCCAACTATCAAAGAGGTAGAGTTAATAAAAGAAGTAGAAGTAGAAGTTGTAAAAACAATAATAGATAGTGTTTATGTTGATAATATTATTGAAAAGAAAATATACTATCCAAAGTACATTACTAAAGTTGATACTGTTGAAGTTATCAAAGAGATAATAGTTGAAAAACCTGTAACTAAAATAAAGAAAATTTATAGAGAAAGAAAGGTTGAAAAGATAGTAGAGGTGCCTGTGAATGTTAAGAAGATGTTTATAGGGTTTGGTTATCAGTATGATGTAGGTAATTACTTTAGTGGTGCTAGTATCAAATTACTACACAAAACACCTAAAGATAAAATGTTTAGTTTAGATTTAGGTTTTAGAAATGATTTATTGGATGTACAAAGTAATGTAGGTGAATTAAGACCTTATGTTGGTGCATCAATATATTTTAGAATAGATAATCCAGATAAAAAATAGATGAAAAAGTTTATTTTTATTTTAATAAGTACACTATTAGTTTGTAAAGTAGGATATTCCCAAACTGGTGAGGGATATATAAATTATAAATCCTACAAAACTCACTATGGTACTGGTGCAAGTTCTACTTTAAGTGGTGTAACATATAGTGGTGGAGCAGGTTCAACTGCTGAGTTTGATGCAATGGTTGATACAAACCAACCAGGTACAACACTAACTCATACTGGAGAAGTATCACCATATGGTTCAACTGGATTAAATGGAGGACACCCACCACGATATGGAAGTTCATATTTTGCAATAGTTTATTCTGGTTGGTTCAAACCAAACAAAAGTGGAACTTATAATATTAGAACTTATGCAGATGATTCATCAGAAACTCGATATAGAGAAGTAGGAACTACTACTTGGCAAACAATGACATATCAATGGGGTTGTTGTTCTTATGTATATGGAACTGCAACTTTAGATAAAACTAAATGGTATGAGTTTGAATTTAGATACCAAGAATATGGTGGTGGGGATTATTACTACTTCGCATATTCAATACCAGCAAATTCCTCAAATCCTTATTATAACCAAGTTAGTTCTAATCATCAATTTGGAACTTGGACAAATATAAACCCAAGTGGTACAAGTACTACAACAGAACCCGAAGTTGATTTAGATTTAGAATTCCATTCTCAATTAGCACCAGAAGAATATAGATTTGGTGTATATTATGATGCATCAAATGAACAAGATGGTTCAACATATTTCAATACTTCTACTATGAATTCAAAATATTATTTAGATGATGATGGTAGTAAAGATATAACTGATTATCTAAATTTAGTTAAGATGGCAGATGGTAAGAAAGCAACTACAACTGGTGGTAATGTAGAATGGTGTGTGGTATATGATTATGATAACACAAATAAAAGATATAGAGTTGGTATAGATAAAAGAGAATTTGCAAGTGGATTTACCTTTACTGATTTGAAACAATTACAATTATTTGATTTATGGAATGATGAAATAACTTACAAATCCGATGACCAATATTGGGCTGAATATTATATCTACACCGATACTCAATTTGATTTTATCAATTCATCTAATTCCTCAAACATACGAGATGCGAATGGATTTTATGGATTACAAGCAGAGTTCTCATTTGAAGATGTTGAAATATACAAAGGACATAAAATATCTTTTATGAACCCATCTAATAATATAGAACAATGGACAGCGGAAGAATTTATGGATGATTACATTACAGTTGCAGATGTAGTTGCGGGATTTAATGAATTAGCTGGTGGTGGAATATTTGGTGGATATAAAGGAGATTTAAGTGGAGTTCAATTACAAAATTCAGATGTAAATCAAGATGGTGAATTTGATTTCCAAGATAGTCAAATAGGATTAGCTTTCTTAAATGGTGGTGATACTCCTTTCAATGGTTATCTGTCTGAAATAATGAGAATAGTTCCTAAATCAGAATACGATAATACTACAACTACTAATTGGAAAACACAAACAAATAAATCACCATCAACATCGTTTACATTTAGTGTTATAGATACGATACAAACTTTAGAATATAAGGTTTCGTTTATAGGTGATGTAAACCTTTCACATTCTGCACCACAATCAACAAGTTCACCTGGTACTCAATCAACATCGGCTAGAAATTCATCTTCTCAAAAATCAAATGAATTGGAAATATTATTAGATATCAGTAAGGAAGAGGATAAATTTGTGGTAACATTAGATGTACCACAAAACAATCATAACATTGTAGGTTCTGAATTTAGAATAGGATATGATAACACTAGAGTAGAGTTTGATAGAATAGAAACTACTTCTAACTTACAATCATTCTCAGCTGAAAGAACAAACTACATAAAGTTAGGTTCTATATCTACTGATGGTTCTCAAAATCTAAATGGTGGTGTACAATATAAGATTTACTTTTCACCACAACAAACTTTTGAATCTACACTAGGATTACTATCAGTTTTAAAATCAGAATTAGTAAAACAAAATGGGGGTGGAATAGACCATAAAATAAAATGAGAAAGTATATAGTATTAATATTGTTCGTTATATTATCTTGTCAACCAGAAGAGTTGATGATTGTAGAACCTATGCCACAATACGAAATGATATTTGAAGAATCAATATCCAATGTTGTTGATGGACAAGAGTATTCATTTGAAGTAAGTTCAACTGAACCTCATCATTTAATAATAAGTAAGTTAAACGGCTCGGTGGTTTCTAAAGAAAGTATTATTCCTATATTGGGTTTGAACACTAAAATAATTTACACTAAGTCATTGCCTAAAGAAGAATTATATTTATCTCTTATTAGTTCTGATATTGAAATCGAAAAAACAACTATTATTGTAGAATAATATATTTATAGATATGTTAGTATATGATTTCAAAAATGTAGCTAAGATTAAGAATCTTAAAAATAGTGAATCCGTTGAGCCAAAACATGCTGAACGTATTGCTGAGATTCCTAATTCTATTGTTAAAGATTTTGATATTGAAAAATACAAATCAAATCCTCCACATAAAAACGAATCGGTAAGAACTATATACGAACTTATGCACATTTCTGAGATTCCATCTAATGATGAATTTACAATAGAAATGGATAAGGTAAAAAAATCCTTTAAAGATTTATGTAAAAGGTTAGATTTGGATTTCCCAAAAGATAAAGTAGAGGAGTTAAAAAATGTTGCTGGTTCTATTGTGTTAGATTTAAAATACCACTATAATAGACCAAGACCATATATGTTGGCTAAAGAGTTTGAAATTCCATTAGATACGAATGAGATTAAAAATACAACAAAAGATTCTCCATCATATCCATCTGGTCATGCTGCACAAAGTATATTAATATCAAATTATTTATCTGAACTATATCCATCTCACAAAATGGAGTTTATTAAATTAGGTAAAGATATAGCTAAAAGTAGGATAGTTGCAAAAGTTCATTATCCATCTGATGTTAGATTTGGAGAAATTATTGGAAACGATATATTCATATATTTAAATAAGAACGAACTTATATAATAACAATGCCTGCGAAATTAAAACCAAGTAGTAAACAATACATAAAAGATAGAAATGGAAAAATGACCAATAAATGGTTCATGCAACATTATACTGTAAGTGGAGCTACTACTGAGGAGTTGAAAAAGTTATATGAATCTCCTTCTTATAAAAGAAAGAAGAGTTTGATTAAAAGTGAACTTCATAAAAGAGGAGTTGAAATATGAAAGAATACGCAATACAAAAACAATTGGTTCCTGTCGATAATGGAACTGACCCGAATTGGGCTAAAAGACAAATATGGGTTTATAAATTAAATTCAGAAGATACTTTAGATGAGTATGATACCCAATCAGACGCGGAATCCAAAAGAGCTGAGTTAGACTCTAACGACCCGACAAGTAGAACATATAGAGTAGTAAGGAGAATAGACCAATTCACCTATGAAGTTCTTTAGTTGTCATGTCTAAATTTTTATTATAATTTTTTTATTTAATAATTGTCTTGTCTTGCACCGTGTCACTGTGTCTGAAAAAAATCAAAAAGAAAATTTGCTCGGTCCAACAATCGTTTCTGATTGAAGTTTAGATGCGTTTAAACTCATAGCATCACCTTAGAGTATTTTATGTTAGTGTATATACATATATACCTATTTCCCCAAACGATAAAAAAAATTAAACTTTTTTTACTTTTTATAAATTTAGTTGAAAAAGCTTGGATATTAAAATTATTTTTTGTATCTTTGTTCATAAAGATAAAATATAAATTATGTCAAAGAAAGAAACAGCAGTAGAATTTTGTGAAAGAACTTATCCCGAAACTTGTAATGAGTTCAGAGTAATCTTAGATGAGATGTACGAAACTTTTTGTAAGAAACAAAGAAACTATGGACCAGGTAACATATCAGTAGGTTCAACTTTAGAAACTGATGATGATAAGAAAGTTGCTCTAACTGGATTATGGTTTAGAAAGAATGATAAGATTCAGAGGTTACTACAATTAGTTGTTAAAGGACAACCAGATGAGGTTGGTGAAAACATTCAAGATACTTATGAAGATTTATCAGTATATGGTATAATCTCTCAATTAGTTCAAAGAGATAAGTGGGCTAAGTAATGAGATGGGTAGAATACTTTCAAAACTTAGCACACCAAGTTAAACTCAAATCAAAAGATGAGAGAACTCAGATTGGTGCAGTAATCGTTGGTAAGGATAAAGAAATTGTATCAACGGGCTATAACTCATTTCCAAGAGGTATAAAAGATAATTTTAAAGAAAGACAAGAAAGACCAGAAAAGTATTTTTGGTTTGAACATGCTGAAAGAAACGCTATTTACAACGCAGCAAGAATAGGAGTTTCTACTAAAGGTTGTACAATGTATCTAAGTTGTGGTATTCCTTGTTCTGATTGTGCTAGAGGAATTATCAACGCTGGTATCACAAGAATCTTTTGTGAAAGAAGTGGTGGAGCAAAAGGAATCAAATGGGAAGAATCCGCCGAAAGAAGTTGGAGAATGTTTGAAGAAGCTGGTGTAAATGTTCAATTCTACGATGAAGGACATAGTGGAATCTAATCTTTCTTAAAAACTAATATTTATATAGAAAGGTATTAGTATAATGGCAGAACAACAATCACCAAATTTTAATCCAACCGAACCTGGATATTATCCCAATAGTGGAAACACTAATAGTGGTAATACTAATAGTGGTAATGATACCCCTCCAACTCAAACACCAACACCAATTCCAACACCAACTCCCGAACCAATTCCAAATGATATAGTAAGTACTATTGAGGATATTGATGGTGATGGATATGTAGAATCAGTTAGGACTGATATTAAATCAGGTAGAGAACAATTCAGAAGTATTAGAGATAGGTTCAATGAAGATGCTGAAGTAATCATAAAAGAATCGGTAGGTGATTTTGATATAAAGGGATTAATCCGATTATATAGAGATTCTTTAATACCAGAAGAAAAATCAGTTGGAACTACTTGGGATAGTAGACGAGCTAAGTATCCACAAATATCAATAGACTTTGATAAATATGATATAGAATCCTCTATAACAATATTAGATAATCCAGATATCAATTTCGATTTTTTACTATGTTTAAAAGATGGAACAGAGGGTATACCTGATTTATATGCAACTAAAAAACTAATGGATATACTTGCAGATGATTATTATAATCAAAAACCATTTGCTGTAAATTCGGTAATTCAAAAAGAAAATATTGTAGTAGTTGATATAAAACCATTAAAAGAAAAGGTTGAAGCATTACGAGCAAAAGAACTTAGTATTAATCTAAATAGAAACGAAATAGCTGGTCAAGTTGAAGTTAGAAAAAACTTATTTGTATATTCTAATTATCAAGTAGGTTCTGGTGGAGTATTGGAAGCAACACCTACTTATGATATAATTGAATTAATTAAATATATAAGTTGGGTTGTAACAAAACCAGCAGCAAATTACGATGATAGATTAATACCTGCCAATGTGTTGGGTGATTTCGATGGATACTCACCAGAGGAAGAAAGTGTTCCAACTGATTCACCATCAGAACAAACCGATACACAAACAACTGATAATGGTGATACACCACCACCTCCACCTGGTCAATATACACCAATAGGAAGAATGGGAGTATCTGCTGGAGAAACTGTATTTAAAGATGGTGATTATTGGGAATGGGATGCTGAGTTTGAAACTTGGATTCTTGATAGAGGTGCAGATGGAAGAAGAGATTATATAGATTAAAACATTCCTAATTTTACCAAAAAACTTATTTACTTTCATATTTATAATTGTAACAACTTAACATTTATAGGTTATGAAGAAAAAACCACTAGCAAATGTTGAGTGGAGAAAGTATTTCTCTCTCAATAATACCACACTTAATGAGTATTTGTATAACTACGGAGATGACTTTCTTACCCAATCCCTATTTCTTTTAATTGACGCCCATAGAAGAAATGTACCTTCTATTATATTAATTGAATTTTCTAATTTGGATATTGTATCCATAGTAGAAAAGAAGGATTATATGTTGGCGTTGCATAGATTACTAAATTTATGTGAACGAATGGAAAAATATGAAATTTGTGCTGAGATTGTTAAATACGAAAAAACAATCAAACCCAAACGAACAAGTCCATCTAAAAAATCGCATAAGATAACAATTACAAATTAAAAAATGGCAGAGAACATCAAGAAGGTTCCACCTAAAGGTAAGATTAAATTTAACTTATCCTTATCAGATGAACAAAAGTTAGCAAAAACAGCAATCCTTTATCACCCTTACAATTTTATTCAAGGTAAAGCAGGTTCTGGTAAAACGTTATTAGCAGTACAAATAGCATTAGATATGTTTTTTACTCGGCAAATAAATAAAATAGTTATAACAAGACCAACTGTTTCAAATGAAGATAATGGATTTCTTCCTGGCTCATTGGATGAAAAGATGGAACCTTGGTTAGTACCAATTCGTTCCAATATGAGAAAGGTTTATAATAAACCAGCCATTTTAGAAAAGATGGAACAAGATGAGAAAATTGAATTAGTTTCGTTAACACACTTTAGAGGAAGAACATTTGAAAACTCAATAGTAATAGTCGATGAATATCAAAACCTAACTAAATCACAATTAGGAATGGTATTAGGTAGATTAGGTAAAGGTTCTACTATGATACTTTGTGGAGACCCTCAACAAATTGATTTAAAGTTTTCGAATGATTCAGCCATACATGATGTTCCTAAATTGAAAGATTCAAAATACGTTTACTATACTCATTTGGTAGATAACCATAGACATGAGGCATTAGATGAACTACTTAGATTACTAAGTGCATATCAATAAAAATTATTAAAATTTATTAAAAAAAGTTGGGAAAACATTTGGTAGTCTCAACTTTTTTTTGTATATTAGTGTTGTAATTGAGTGGGAGTGATTCTCCCAAAACGTTAAACCTTAAAACACTAAAATATGAAAAGTAAATTTGATTTCTGGCTTGAAAAAGTAAACAAAGAAAGAGAAACATATTGGAATAATAATTTCTCATACAAACCATACGAACCATTAGAAGTTAGTAAAGGTAGTAAATACCTTAAAATTATGGATGGTACTACCGTTTGGGCATTCATCTCTATGGTGGATGGTGAGTTAAAACAATCACCAATCAAAAAAGGAGACCTATTAAAACCTGCTGGTTGGAGAACTCCTGCTAAACATAGTAGGGGTAACATCTTTGATGGTACTGATAACTGGAGTTATTACGGACCAGAATACTTAAAATAAATGAGAAAAAGCTTGTATATGTTAAATATATTTTGTATATTTACATAGTAAATGAGTGATAATAATAACCCTTTAAACCAATTAATGAAGAAAAAAATAATTTATATCGATATGGATGGAGTCTTAGTTGACTTGGGAAAAGCTTTTGATAAGTTTTTCAAATTACATCCGTATTTAAAGGAAAGATACAAAGATAATCCTGACCACATTCAAGGTATTTTCAGAAACGCACCTCCAATGGAGGGAGCTATTGAAGCTGTTAAAAAACTTGCTGAAAGTGGTAAATATGAATTGTTTATAGCTACTTCAGCTCCTTGGGGAAATCCAATGAGTGGTTCTGATAAAAGATTTTGGGTTGAAGATTACTTTGGAAATCTATTTCACAAAAAAATATTTGTAACACATAGAAAGGATTTGTTAGTTGGTGATTATCTTATCGATGATAGAACTAAGAATGGTGCTGGTGAGTTTGATGGTGAGTTATTACAATTCGGTATCAATTGGGAAACTGGTAAGGAAGGGCCTTATCCAAATTGGGATTCAATTTTAGATTACTTATTATAATGAAAGATAAACACAGAAAAGAACAAACTGAAAAAATAACAATTAAATTGTTAAAATTTATTGCATTGTTATTATTTGTATTAGTTTCTCTTATATTCATAACAAGTTGTGAGGATAATATTATTGATGAATTGCCTGATAACTATACAATGCAATTGGATGGTAGATTAGATACAACCGATGAAGGTTTGTATAAATTAGAACTAAACTCATCGGATAACTCTATTCAGACTATTCATACAATAGGTGGAACACTTTTAAATAATGGTGAAGAACCATATCCACAATTGGTTGAATGGGAATCATCACACAATTGGACTTTAAATGATACGGCATATGTTATCGTTAGAAGAACAATAAATGTATTGGGTAATTGGGTTACAATTGATACTTCATATGTGACTGGATTCAATGGGAGTAGTGTTCCAACTATTAATGAGTTTTCTTATAGTGGAGATGGTGGAGAAATAAACACAGTAATTGCACCAATAGATGAAATGGTAGGTGATACACTTATTGTTAAAGCAAGATTTGAAGATATAGAAAAAACTATTAGAATAGTATTAGAATGAGAAAAGTAAAACTACAAGTTACACCACTAACCGATGAAACTTTTAAAAGACAGGGTTGGTCAAAACATATCTCAAATGATTATGAGGGTACTCCTGATTTCATAGAAAATAGAGAAGATATTAAAGAGGGTGATGAGTTAGATAAGGCTTATTTTTGGACACTACCTATTCCAAAGGAGAGAACTGATAAATATGCACCACGTTTTGTAACTAACTCATCTGATGATGAAATGGAGTTAGTAAGTATGGGTTTAAAACCAGACCAATATTTCGTTGAGATATTAGATTTCGATGGATTGGGGTTTTGTACAACCGAAGAAGAATTAGAAGTATTATATAGAGCGTTAACATCAAAATATATAGAAGAATGATTAGAAATTACACCGAAGAACAATTAGAAGCAAACTATAATAGATTTATAGCAGCTATCAAAAAAGTGTTTACTGGAGATAGGTTAGAAAAACTACTCCATATGTATTCACCTGATGAATTGGGGAACGAACTAGCAATGGCACCAGCAAGTGGTAAACTAAACTTTCACTCGGCATATCCTGGTGGATACATAGACCACGTAATGAATGTAGCTACAAATGCTTACAAAATTAAAAAGATGTTTGAAGCAAGTGGTGGTATTATTAACTTTACCGATGAGGAATTATTATTTGCAGCATTCCATCATGATTTAGGAAAGTTAGGGGATGGTAAAGAACCATATTACTTACCACAAACATCAGAGTGGCATATGAAAAATAAAAAGGAATACTTTACTCACAATCCAAAGTTACAATACTTTGATGTAACCGATAGAGCATTTTGGTTATTGAATCAATATGGAATTAAATATACTCAGAAAGAACAATTGGGTATTCATATGGCTGATGGTTTATACAATGATGCTACTAAGAAGTATTTCATTTCTTATAACGAAGATTTTCAAGTAAAAACCGATTTACCATATATTCTACATTGGGCTGACCATATGAGTACTAGAATAGAGAATTCGGAATATAGAAAATCAACTGGAATGTATGACAACATTTCCGAAAACTTTTAATAAATCGGAAAAAACGTCATCTTTAATCAATTGGTATGGATTTGGTAATATATAGATTGTATGTTTAACTTAAAAAAGAAAAGTATGATTTTTACAATTGATAATTTATTTAACGAACTATCTCCTTTAAGAAATGAGAAGTTTAATTGGGATTCAGCACTCCCAAACAATCAAGGAAACTATTCCATCACTACATTAGAAGATGGTAAGCAAGAACTTATTGTAAGTGTTGTAGGACACAATCCAAAGAATGTGGATGTTGATGTTACTGAAGGTATTATTACAGTTAAAGCAATTGCCAAAAAGGTAAATGCAGTAGTTGGTGATGTAAACCTACAATTCAAAGTTGGAAAAGATTTTGATGGAACAACATCAGAAGCATCTATTGAAAATGGTGTGTTAAGAATCGTTATGGACAAAAAAGAAGAAAGAAAATCTAAAAAAGTAAAGATTAGATTTTAGTTTTAGTGATGTTAGTTAAAAGAGGGGAGATTACAAAAAATCTCCCTTTTTTGATTATTTAATATTTATATATACGAATAAAGAATGTTATTATGAAAGCAGAATACAAAGAAAAGGCAGAATCATACTTAGAGGGAATTGAAAATTCCAATAAAGTAATTGGTGAAATGTTAGAAGGAAAAAGACCTTCCAATCAAGCAGACGCTTTAAAGTTAACGAAGAAGATTCAAAGGTTATTGGAACTTACTCGAACTTTAATTGGCTAAAACCCCACATGAAATTTAGAACTTTATTGTTAGGATTATCAGCATTGTTTGTAGCATTCAATGCAGCATTCTTCTCCGTAAGTGGTTTATCTAAACTATTTGCAGGAGCATCTTTATCCGTAATAGTAATGGCTAGTTCGTTAGAACTTGCTAAACTTATTACTGCTGGTTATCTATACAACTATTGGGAAAAGATAAATAAATCATTTAGGTTATACCTAAGTGGTGCAGTT
>ENA-OQVM01001874-OQVM01001874.1-marine-metagenome-genome-assembly--contig:-NODE-1874-length-26187-cov-4.987706_pt1 | contig 26187 bp, 26 predicted proteins | sample MGYA00237776_ERZ505498 | MGnify/ENA primary metagenome ERZ505498 (study PRJEB26159, sample SAMN06265151) | marine metagenome | isolation source: Helgoland LTER site | place: Germany:Helgoland, sampling...
GACCTGCAAAAACTGTTGCGTGCGCCCGGACTGTTTATGGGTTCTAAAATTTCGGACTATGCTCCTATTAGACCAAGTTGGTGTTCGAATACGGAGCCGTGTGAGACGATCTCACTTGTTACTGAGCTTGACCGATGCAAACCAGATGATTTTGCGTTTGAAGAAAGGGATGGAACTGTCTGGATCACGGGTTCCGCTGATGGGGGGAATGCCGAGCACCAATATAATGTCTTGAAAGAACTTGACGCTGCGTCCTGTTCAAAATTAGCGCCCGATATTGGGGCAGATTGCTTGGAAAGCCATTTGCTCAGAGTTGGTGATTATATGGGCGGCTCAATGGGATGGGATATCTCATTCGGTATCTATGGAATTTTCGATTTGCCCGAAGTCGGACCGAGTATTCTACCCCTGCTATTTTTTCAGAATAAAAACGATGCACTTAATTACTTGGATCAAGATTAGCAGATATGGGTGCTAAACTTTCAGCAGGAATAAATGTCTGTTTACGTGAGACGATCCGCACAATAGGCCAGACAGGTTTAGTTTAATAGGTAAACACAGGTATTCTGTGGATATGGTGGCCCAATATCCCACCCACACCAAACCGGCGACACCATCTGCCACCTACACCAGAAACTGCCAGAAAACTTATCAGAAAACTTGTCGGAAAACTTGTCCGACGCGCAGATATGCTGGGTCTCACAAGCGCGGTTGATGGCCGGATGGGATTTTGAAAAAGTAAATCAGCAGGGCAAGCAATACCAATTACATCCACCTGAAAATTACGTTACACCAATGATATCTCGTATGAATTTTTGGATGAAAAGAGACTAGAACTCCTGACATCTTCGGTGTGAACGACCCTGCCCCACCTCAAACTATTGATTTTTCGTGCAAAGACAATTTCTTAAATCGACCAAAATTGTATCCGTCGCTATATTTTCAGTTCATGCCAATTCGCCGAACCTGAGAGCGCTGCATTAATTTTAAGATTTACCAAGTCATCACCGCAATTTATCCCCGAATTTCAATGACAGGAAGGCCCAATGACTACCGCATTGCAGCATTAGAAGCGCAGCTCATTAGAGCCGTTGAAGGGCTCAGGTGGTACAACCACGAAGTACCCCTGCCCGCCCGTCACGTTCCGTTCCGTTCACGAGGCCGATGGAGGCGGCCCGATTATTGCACTTTGCCGTCATGACGGCGGTGGCCGTGATTTTAACTGGTAAGAATGTATTTTTTGAATAACTTCCCCATGAAGTATGCTTCTTCTTCAAATATAAACCCGAGTTTAATCAATATTTTTTCAGAAGCTACATTTTCATGTAACACACCGCCAACAATTGAACGTAGACCTAACTCCTTTAAGCCATACTCTACCACAGCTTGTGCCGCTTCTGTTCCAATACCACGTCCCCAAGTGTTCCGAGAGTATCTATAACCCAAATCTAATCCGAACGCGTCGTTAAGAAAACCGCACATACCGACCAAATTATTATTAGATTTCTCTCTGACCGCATATCTTCCATAGCCATTAATTCGATAGCTTTCGATATTTTCAAGGACATAGGCTTTAGCTTCTTTAAAAGTTAACGCTTTATTATCCACAAATTCTCGAACCTTTGGATCACTCTCAATTGCTGCCCATACTTCAATATCACTTTTATCAAAGTGATTAATAATTAACCGCTTTGTTTCTAGCTCCATGAATGCCCGCCTACACAGAATGCTTTGAAAACTGATCAGATCGGCTTGTGAAACCGACCCCCACCTGCGAACCAATCATCAACGTCAGTGCTATTATTGCGGCGCGCATGGCTTGTTACCTCTTACGTTACTCGGCTGAGATGCTAGCAGACCCCGCGCTTAGCTCAACAAATATGTTCAGCACAAAAAATGGTGGGTAAAAATACCCACCAAGTTCAACAGGGGAGAAAAACAATGAACTTATTTAACCTATAAGGACGACCAAATTGGCGGATTATTGAGTGTTAAGCTGAAGTACCGCAAAACAGCGGGTGTATTGGATCGTTCGGCTACGTTCTAATAGATATAGTTTTTGTCTAAGCACATTGGTTCTAATCGGTAGATTTCTTTGTTGACAGATATCAAGACTGCGCTCTTGCTGCGAGTACAAAAACTATTCGCTTAATGTTTGGTGTTTGCCGCGCGGAGCATAAGCGCATCTGGATTTCTTTTTTTGAGAGGTGAAGCATGAGCAACAAAGATAAAGAGACGGAGCGTTTGGAAGCGGAGCAATCGCTTTACGAACACTACTGGTTTGATTGGTATTATGGCGGCAGGGATAGAAACGCCATGATCCGCTGGCTAAAAGGTAACCCACAACATGTTCTTGAACATCACGTAGATGATCTTATTCAACACTTACAAAACCCGACAAGGCGATACTTGGACGGCAAGCAAGACCCTCTGAGCGAGTTTGAAAATAGTATTATGTACGAAGAATTTATTGAATTGAGTGATATGGCATACGATGAAAAGGTAAGTCTTATTGCAAAAAAATATCCGCACTATAAACCGATCCAAATTGGCAAAATCATATCTGAACAAAAAAACAAGGGTCCGATTCAGAGAATCGCCGAAATTATAAAGTTGAAAGAATAATCTTAATGTAATGCAGGCAATAAATGATGGCAAAATTGATTAAAGTGCAGTCTTTAAGCCCTGCTATTATAATTATGTGACGGAGCTTAATAGTGGTTGAAGACAACACGCTCTACATAACTGGCGCAGGCGTAAGCGCGGAAAGTGGCATTCCGACCTTTCGGGGTACGGATGGCCTTTGGACTGTTGGCAGTCAGAATTACACGCCGCAAGAGATGGCCACGCGGCAGATGTATTTATCACACCCAGACGAGTTTCTACTGTGGTACTTCAAACGGTTTGCGTCGTATCGCCATTTAAAGCCCAACACAGTTCATCACTGGCTGGCTGATAAGCGGCTCGTCACGCAAAATATAGATGGCTTGGACGGTAAGGCTGGGAATGCTGCATACGTGCCAATCCACGGACGATTGGACAGGGTGACAGTGCTGCACGAGCAGGGGCTAGATGTGCCGCTGATAGACGCCCCTTGGGAAGACGTGGCGTCGGCCTGCGATGATTTGGACGATAGCGCACGCCTTATCCCTGTCTTGCTGGATGCGTTTAAAATATCCAAGACTACGCTCACACCAGAGCCTGATGTCTCCCTGAAGCCATTCGTATTGCTATTTGATGAATACTACACCGAACTCTACCGCATGTCAGAAGCAGAGGATTGGATGCATGACGCTCAGCACGTAGTGTTTATGGGAACGTCGTTTAGCGTGAATATAACCAGCATCGCTTTACGCACTGCTCTTGCAAATGACGCCAACATCGAGGTTGTTGATACCCAACCGATTGATCTTGGATACGAGAGAATCGAATATCACAGGATGACAGCTGCCGACTATGTGTCGGACAGATCGGGATAGATTACCCAACCCTGAATACAATATCGGAGCTGACCAAAGTGTCAGTCTCTCAACAATTCCAATACAACTGCCCTCAGACGTCCGCTGGCGTCCTTCTGTATACCGATACAAAACGTACCAGAAATAGTACCCTACACAGACTAATTGCATTTATTATCAAATAAAATCATATACTTATGTAAAAATAGTGGTGCGGGTGAAGGGACTCGAACCCCCACGCCATAGGCGCCAGAACCTAAATCTGGTGCGTCTACCAATTCCGCCACACCCGCAACGCCACAGGCTTTAGCAAAGCCCAAGACCGGATGCGAGGGGTTTTTGCGTCCCCGAAGCGCAGAAAATGGGCGACATCGCAGAATCGTTAAGCTATCGTTCAGACAACCTAGAGGCAGGTTACAAAAAGAGAGACGCCATGAAACCGAATACGGTCAGGCGCGAAGTAAGTGGGCAGACGCCCCAATTGCGCAGAGAAATATGCCATGTCGGACTTTTGTCCGGCACCCTTGTCCTGACATCCGAGGGCGAAAAGCCCGTCGAACTGCTGTCACCCGGTGATCGTGTCATCACCCGGAATGCCGGGTTTGTCGCGCTCGCGGCCATTCAATCCGTGCAGGTCAGCGTCGAGGCGGTCAAGATTGTCGCCGGATCGCTGGGCGACACCAACCCCACCCATGACGTGACACTGCCCGCCGCCCAAATGGTTTTGGTGCGCGACTGGCGTGCCAAGGCGTTGCGCGGTGCCGCGCAAGCGGTGATGCCTGCGGGCTGCCTGATTGATGGTGAGTTTGTGACGTCCCTTGGTGTGCAGGACATGACCCTGCTGCGTCTGGGCTTTGATGCGCCGTATGTCATCTATGCCGATGGTCTGGAATTGTCGGTTCCCCAGATGCAAATGGCCGCCGTCGCCGCCTAGGCGATCAGACCGCGCAGCACTTTTGGCAGAATATCTGGCAAATCCTCGGCCATCAGACCGGGACCAAAGGCACGCGCGCAGGCCACGTGCAGCCATGTTGCGGCCTGTGCCGCCTGCATCGGATCAAAGCTGCGCGCCAGCATCCCCGTGATAAACCCCGCCAGCACATCGCCAGCCCCTGCAGTAGCCAGCCACGGAGCGGCGTCGGCCCCGTGGGCAGAATGCACCGCCACATGCCCTGTGGGATCTGCAATCACCGTGTGCGCCCCCTTGAACACCACCATAGCCCCGCAGCGCGCGGCGGCGGCGCATGTTGCGGCTACCTTGGCATCTATGGCATCAGATTGACGTTCTGCGCGCAGTTTGGCGGCAATGTCGGGAAACAGCCGCGCAAATTCGCCACCGTGCGGGGTCAGAACGCAGCCTGCGTGCAATAGGCCAAACAATCGGTCGGGTGCATCCCCAAAGGCGCTCAGCGCGTCAGCGTCCAGAACGACGCGCCGCGCGGGCCCGCTGCTCAAGGCCACGGGCACCAGCGTACGGGCCCGGTCCAGCCCCAATCCGGGGCCGAGGCAGAGCGCGTTGATCCGCGCGTCCTGAAGAACATCCGTCAACGCCTGCGCATCCGGAATGCGTTTAAGCATGATCGAGGTGATCTGTGCCGCGACCTCAAGCTGTGCCGCGGGCGGCACCCCCAAGGTCACCAGCCCCGCCCCGATGCGCAACGCGCCCCGCGCGGCAAGCCGCGCAGCCCCAGTGTGCCCCGGCCCACCAGACAGCACGAGCGCATGACCGTGGTCGAACTTGTGTCCTTGTGTCTTGTCCAGGTTGGGCAGCGTTGCGCGGGTGATATGTGTCAGGTCAGAGATTTTATGCCTCCGGCGGGAGTTTATTTGGCGAGATGAAGCGGATCACAGGCCGATGTCGACCACTTTGGTCGGTGTGCCCTGCATATGTGGCATGTTGTGGATGGGTTTGCGGGCATGAAAGGTCACGATCAGGTCGGCAGGCAAAGGGCGGCGCGCCAAGGCAGCACCGGTGTCGGCATCATAGCCCGTTGGCACATCGACGCTGACAAAAACCGGCGTGCTCGCCCCGCCCTGCCCGTCAAACCACGCGTCGATCATCGCGTTCACCGGTGCCAATACCGCATCCAGCGGCGCACGTTGCCCGATCCCAAACAGGGCGTCGATGACAGGCACAACGGCGCTTGGGCCTGCCGCCAGTGTTTGCACATAGGCCATCAGCGTCGCCTGCGTCAGCGGGGCCAGCGACCCGATTTCGCACCACCGATCATGGTTTGCACGCGCATCCGACGGCAAGCTTGCCGCGTCGCCCTGTAAAAAGACGTCCACATCCCACCCGGCCCGTTTCAACAACCGCGCCACGACAAACCCGTCACCGCCGTTGTTTCCCGGCCCGCACAGCACCACAGCCCGCTGCGGTCCGTCCGCCAACTCAGGCCAGTGTGACAACAGAGCATCGACAACCCCAACCCCGGCCCGTTCCATCAAAGCCAGCCCCGTCACGGTGCCGGCGGCCATAGCCGCGCCTTCGAGATCGCGCATTTGGGCGGTTGTCACAGTGTCTGTCATGGCAAGTTCCTTATACGATTCACTTTCGCACTATTTTTAATCGCTTCGCACACTTTTACATCACTAATTGCAATATCCACTGCGCGTGTCTGCAATCTGATCCCCACACCATGGACGACCCAAGGCGCAAATGGTCCATCGAACCACATGATATGGCAATGGGAGGCCACCGCGTGAAAAAGATCGAAGCCGTCATAAAGCCCTTTAAGCTGGACGAAGTCAAAGAGGCTCTGCAAGAGGTTGGCGTGCAAGGGCTTTCTGTTATCGAGGTCAAAGGGTTCGGACGTCAAAAAGGCCACACCGAACTGTACCGTGGCGCGGAGTACGTCGTCGACTTCCTTCCCAAGGTCAAAGTCGAAGTCGTATTGGACGATGATCAAGTTGACGCCGCCATAGCGGCCATCGTTGACGCCGCCAAAACCGAAAAGATTGGCGACGGCAAGATTTTCGTGACACCCGTCGAACAAACCATCCGCATCCGCACCGGCGAAACCGGTTCGGACGCTCTCTAACTCTACACTCAAAGACAGGAAGGATTTTCCGCACATGGCAAACCCCGTTCTCGACCTTATCAAAGCAGAAGACGCCGAATACGTCGACATCCGCTTTACTGACCCACGCGGTAAACTGCAGCACGTCACCGTGATGTCCGATCTCGTGGACGAAGACTTCCTTGAGGAAGGCTTTATGTTTGATGGCTCGTCCATCGCAGGCTGGAAATCGATCGAAGCGTCAGACATGAAACTGATGGTCGATCAGGACAGCGCTTATGTCGACCCGTTCTATGCGGAAAAGACGATCTGCGTACACTGTTCCGTTGTTGAGCCCGACACAGGCGAACCCTATCATCGTGACCCACGCGGCACCGCAGAAAAAGCCGAAGCTTACCTGAAGTCTTCGGGTATCGGCGATGTGGCCTATATGGGCCCAGAAGCTGAATTCTTCTTGTTTGATGATGTGCGCTATTCCAACAAAATCAACAAAGTATCCTACGAAGTCGATGCAACGGACGCCTCGTGGAACACAGACACCGAATATGAAATGGGCAACATGGGTCACCGTCCCGGCGTCAAGGGCGGTTATTTCCCTGTGAACCCAACGGACGAGTCGCACGATCTGCGCTCTGAAATGCTGTCCACCATGAAGCGCCTCGGCATGAAGGTCGACAAGCACCACCACGAAGTGGCGTCCTGTCAGCACGAGCTGGGCCTGATCTTTGGATCGGTAACCAAGCAAGGCGACGAGCTGCAAAAATACAAATACGTCATCCATAACGTGGCCGCCGCCTATGGGAAATCGGCCACCTTTATGCCCAAGCCCATCGCGGGCGACAACGGCACTGGGATGCACGTGAACATGTCGATCTGGAAAGACGGCAAGCCATTGTTTGCAGGCGACAAATACGCCGACCTGTCGGACGAGGCATTGTGGTTCATTGGCGGTATCCTGACACACGCCAAGGCACTGAACGCATTCACCAACCCATCGACCAACAGCTACAAACGCCTGATCCCAGGGTTCGAAGCACCGGTTCTGCGCGCCTATTCCGCGAACAACCGCTCGGGTTGTGTCCGTATTCCATGGACCGACTCGCCCAAAGCCAAGCGCGTCGAGGCACGTTTCCCCGATCCGTCCGCCAACCCCTATCTGTGCTTTGCGGCACTGCTGATGGCGGGCCTGGACGGTATCCAGAACAAGATCGATCCCGGTGAGCCATCCGACAAAGACCTGTATGACCTGCCACCAGAAGAGCTGGCCGGCATCCCAACGGTCTGCGGTTCCTTGCGCGAAGCGATGGAAGAGCTGGAAAAAGACATGGACTTCCTGCTGGCCGGTGACGTGTTCACCAAAGACCAAATCGAAGGCTATATCGAGCTGAAGATGGAAGAGGTCACGACTTACGAGCACACACCTCACCCGGTTGAGTTCGGAATGTATTACAGCTGCTGATCCTCCCTGGCAGCTGAACTCCAAAGGGCACCTTTCGCGGGTGCCCTTTTTTTATGGCCCGGATCGGCCGACCTGCGATCCTGCACCCGCAACGAAAGTCTTTGGAACAGCCCCGGTCACGGGTTACCATCTGTTTCAAGGGTTTTGCGGAGTGATCAGATGACATCATCAGCGACATTGAACGCCAGCCTTGCCATGATACTGGCGATGGGCCTGAGCACGGCGGCACACGCGCAATGTGGCACTACATCCGCCGGGTTCGAGGCCTGGAAACCCGCCTTTGCCGCCACAGCCAAACGCGCAGGGGTCAAATCCCGCGGCCTCGATGCGCTGGCGCAGGCACGCTATGCCAAGCGCACAATCGCGGCAGATCGCAATCAGAAGTCGTTTCGCTATTCCCTGCCCAAATTCATGCAACTGCGCGGGGCCGACACGATCGTGGCCCAAGGGCGCAAGCGCAAGGCGCGCAGCCCAGAGTTTTACGCGGCCCTTGAACGGCAATACGGGGTGCCAGCGGGGGTGCTCATCGCCATTCACGGCATGGAAACGGCCTTTGGTGGCTTTATGGGCGACAGCGCCGTGGTGTCGGCCATCATCACGCTGACCTATGATTGTCGGCGCGCTGATTTCTTTGAACCGCACGCCATCGGTGCCCTCAAACTGGTGGATCAGGGTGCGATAACCCCGGAGACCAAAGGGGCCAAACATGGCGAATTGGGCCACACGCAATTCCTGCCCGGCAATGCGCTGACGTATGGGGTCGATGCAAACGGCGACGGGCGGGTGGATTTCTACAACCAAACAGACGCGCTCGCGTCCACCGCCAATTTCCTGCGAAAAAAAGGCTGGAAACGCGGCAAGGGCTATCAGGAAGGGCAACCAAATTTCGCCGTGATCAAACAGTGGAACGCGGCAACCGTCTATCAACAGGCCATCGCGATCATGGGCGCACGGATCGACGGCTAGGGCGTCGCTGCTTCTCTGATTTCAAAAACCCCGGGGGAGGGGCGGCCACACACCGGGGGCAGAGCCCCAGAAAACCACACTTGCAACGTTCCTTCGCCTCGCCTATCAGGCGCGCAGGGTTCAGGCCCCTGCCCTGCGCATATGGTGAAGCCTGACAAAACCGATCCTTCATTGATCGCAGCCCCGGCAACGCGCAGACCCGAACGGCACGTCTCGCGATCAAGCACAGGAGACGGATATGGATATCCCCCTTCCCTCACGCACCGCCCTCAAGGCGCAGGCCAAACGGCTGCGCGCTGCACTGGCCGAAAACGGAACGCAATGCACCCACGCGCAAGCCCTCGAAGCGATTGCGCAGCAATGGGGTGCGCGCGATTGGAACACCCTGCACGCCCGCGCAGGATCTGATCCGCAACCCGCCTACCGGCCCGGACAACACGTCACCGGACGCTATCTCGGAATGCGATTTGCCGGGCATATCAAATCGGCCAGCCGAGTTGGATCAGACCAGCATCGTCTGACATTGCGTTTTGACGCACCCATCGATGTCGTGCGCTCAGCGCGTTTTTCATCGCTGCGCCAACAGGTGAATTGTGTGGTCAGTGCATCCGGACGCAGTGCGCGCAAAACATCCGACGGTATGCCCCACATTGTCCTCGATGATGCAAAGGCGGGCGGCTGACAGCCGCTAATCCAGCTCTGGCACATCCGCGCGCGCCAAAACATAGGTGTGAATGGCAAAAATCACGGCCTGACTGGTCGGCAGGCGCAGCAGCGTCTGCCGCTCGGTGCGGTAATAGGGACCTGTCGGCTGCTTTGAGCCAACGCGGCGCGGCTCTGTCTCGGATCGTGGTTGATGCAGTTCGGGATCGTCGTACCAAAGCCGGTTGAACCGCCACAGCGGTCGCCCCACCTGCACCCCGTCAAACAGCCGCTGCACGCGACGCGCCATATCATCAGTGTATTCGCCCACTGGGATATGGATATCCGTCAACGGGCGACCCGCCTTCTCGTTCAGGCTCCACGAGGCCGGAAAACACAGGACCGCGCCAGTCAGCACATGTTCGTCACCGCGCTTTTCCATGATGACAAAATCGTTTTGCAGAATCCGCCCCAATGCCTCGAGCGGGGAAAACGCCCCGACAGTGACCCGCGCACCGTCCGGGCAGATCACGTCGTCGCCCGACGCCTCAAAACCCAAATCCGGCAGCGCGCGCAACGCATGTTCGAGCAATTCATGCGCTGCGGGGGCGGCTGCGGCCTCTTGATACAGGACGTGCGCGGGTGCCTTGTCCAGCAGTGCGCGACGCCGCGCCATTTGCCCGCCATAGGCCTCGTCGATGTGCAACCACGGGCCCCGCTCTGGCAGGATGCCGGGAAGCGCGCGCGGGGCGCACATGTCTTTGGGCAGGTGTGTTTGCAGGATCGGGGCGCTCATGTCCGCGTTCTGACACAAGCCATCCGGCTTTGCCAACACATGAGCGGGATGGCAGGTCCTGCGCTGCAAACAGACGCATCAGTATGGCCTGAATTCATCGCAAGTCCTGAAAAACGACGCATATTCGCGTCGCAAAATGGCAAACACCGCCCCCAAAACCCGCTCAATCTGAGATGAACCCGGGAGGCAGCAATGAACCAACACTACCGCGAAGCGCGCAAGATCGACCCAACACGCGGGGCCACCTTGGGGGATGGCACGCCCAATGACGCGGATCGGATCGAAATCGGGCCGACGCAACTCGCATTTGCGGAATGGGAGGCGGCGGGCCTGATCCTGCCCGACCTTGCCGCCATGCGCGAATATCGCTGGAAACGCCTGACCCAGCATGTGGTCGATCGCGGCTATGGCGGGGTGCTGATGTTTGACCCGCTCAACATCCGCTATGCCACCGACAGCACCAACATGCAGCTGTGGAACACCCACAATCCGTTCCGCGCCGTTCTGGTCTGTGCCGATGGCTATATGGTGATCTGGGATTACAAAAACTCACCTTTCCTGTCGACCTTCAACCCGCTGGTGCGCGAACAGCGTTCCGGTGCGTCGATGTTCTATTTCTCGGCCGGGGACAAACCGCACGGTGTGGCCGATCCGCTGTCACAGGAAATCCGCGACCTGATCCACGAACATGGCGGCGGCAACATGCGGCTGGGCGTGGACAAGATCATGCTGCATGGGGCCCGCGCCCTGGAGGCGCAAGGCTTTGAAATCATGGACGGCGAGGAAGTGACCGAACACGCCCGATCGATCAAGGGACCCGATGAAATTCTGGCCATGCGCTGCGCCAATCACGCCTGTGAAACCACGGTGCGCAAAATGGAGGACTTTGCCCGCGCCAATGTCGGCGACGGCAAAACCAGCGAGGATGACGTTTGGGCCGTGCTTCACGCTGAAAACATCAAGCGGGGCGGCGAATGGATCGAAACGCGGCTGCTTGCCTCTGGCCCGCGCACCAATCCATGGTTTCAAGAATGCGGCCCCCGCATTTGCCAGCAGAACGAGATTATATCCTTTGATACCGATCTGATCGGCTCTTACGGGATTTGCATAGATATCTCGCGCAGCTGGTGGATCGGCGATCAGAAACCGCGCCCCGACATGGTCTATGCGATGCAGCATGCCGTCGAACACATCCAGACCAATATGGACATGATCAAACCCGGCGTGATGATCCCGGATTTGACAGCAAACTGTCACAGGCTGGACGACAAATATCAGGATCTGAAATACGGCTGCCTGATGCACGGTGTCGGCCTGTGCGATGAATGGCCTCTGGTCGCTTATCCGGACAAGGCCGTGGCCGGGGCGTTCGACTATGCGTTACAGCCGGGCATGGTGCTGTGCGTCGAGGCGTCCGTCGGCGAGGTTGGCGGTGACTTCTCGATCAAGCTCGAAGATCAGGTGCTGGTGACCGAAGACGGGTTTGAGAACCTGACGACCTATCCCTTTGACGCTGCATTGATGGGGGGCTGACGCCTGTCCCGGCGCGTGCCCCTAAAACGTCGTTTAATAAAAAATACCCCCGCCACCGATCAGGTGGCAGGGGCAAATATGTTACAGGCAAGGTGAAAAATCACCTTGCGCTATCAGTACGTTAGCGACGGATCAGCGTCGGCACTCCAAAGGTCTTGGAAAACGAAAACCCGGATTCGCGCCCGGGCGATGCGGCGTCACCGCTTTTGATTACCAAAGGCAGGAACATGTCCGCCATACGGCCATGTTTGGGAATGGCAGACGCCGTATTGGGTTTGCGCTTGCTGATCAGTGGCAGAATGAAATTCGCCATCCGCCCATGACGCGGGATGATCGAAGCCGTGTTCGGCTTGCGATCGCTCAGCAGCGAAATTGGGAAATTCGCCATCCGTGGCCCATTGGGCATCAGGGAATTCGTGCTTTTTCCATTGATCAGATGCGGGAACGGCCAGTTGGCCATGCGCGTGTGACGGCCAATCATTGAGCCGGTATAGGGCTTGCGACGGCTGATCAAGGGGATCGGAAAATTCGCCATCCGGCCATGACGGGGGATAATCGAACTTGTGTTCGGCTTGCGGCGACTGATCAGGGGGATCGGGAAATTCGCCATCCGACCATGGCGGGGAATGGAAGAGTTTGTGTAGGGCTTACGCCGATTGGTCAGCGGCAGAATGAAATCCGCCATGTGTGCGTGCGGCTCAAAGAGCATTTCCTTGAACGGCTTGCGTCGGCTGATCAAAGGAATCGGCCAGTTCGCCATATAAAAATTCGTCGCATACGGATCACGCGGGCGCGTCATCATCAGCGGATGGCCGCGCAGAACGCTCAGCGTTGGTGGGCGAACGTCTTCGACTTCGACTTCCTGGACCAGATCACCCAGGTCCACCGCACCCATGTCTGCGGTCACTTCGCGCACGATCCCGGCCACGCCCAAGGGTTTGTACCCGGCTGCAACCATCAACACAGCGCCGCCACCGGCCACATGCTTTTGATAGGTATCCGCGGTTTTTTTGGCCACCTGTAAACCAGTTAGCCGAACGGCAAGGCCGTCAGCATCCTCAAACAGGCGCACGATCTGTGGCGACACGCCCCTGCGATACAACAGTTCATGTCTGGCCTTGCGCGCCTTTTCAGCGCTGTCAAAATACCGTGTGATTAGCTTCGTCATGGTGCCTCCACCGGGTTGGATTGTCGATCTGCCGCCACCGCAGCGCACCGTTTGTGCAGCAAAACACCGCACCGGTGACCAGACCAATAATCAGACGCGATCCTAATTGTGCCAAAATGCTGGCGCAACAGATGTCTCAGACTGTCAATTTTATTGTACATTTTCAAGTGTAAATAAAATCTGACACATCGCAGCACCTCTCATGGTGTGACGACAACACGCCGCCTCTTGCTGCGACATAGTGCCCCGATCCGCCGCGGCGAACAAAAAACGGCACACCCGCAAAAAACAATCCGACCAACAGGCGCGCGGCCCACATGACGCCATAGGCAACACATCCCCGTCACAGTTATTACAGCCCCCTTCACAGGCCGTCACAGCCGCCCCATTCTAAGGGCCACAGGATAGGATCAACGTTATGCCCACCGACCGAATTTCTTTCCCCGGACATGCAGGCTCGCTTGATGCCCGTCTCGATCTGCCGGATGGCCCGCATTTGGCGACTGCGGTGTTTGCCCATTGCTTTACCTGCGGCAAGGATATTCCGGCCGCACGCAGGATCGCGGCGCGCCTGACCACGCTGGGCATTGCCGTGCTGCGGTTCGACTTTACCGGGCTGGGGCACAGCGATGGGGAATTTGGCAACACGTCATTTACCTCGAACGTGCAAGACCTCGAACACGCCGTCGCTTACCTGAATGCACGCGACATGGCACCGACCCTGCTGATCGGTCACTCGCTGGGCGGGGCCGCAGTGCTCAAGGCGACGGCCAATCTGCCCCAGATCAAGGCGGTCGCGACCCTTGGTGCGCCGTTCGATCCGGGCCATGTGACCCATAATTTCGCCGACGCCCTGCCGGAAATCGCAGCCAAAGGGGCCGCCGAAGTGTCGCTGGGCGGCCGCCCGTTCCGCATCGCGCAGTCCTTTGTGCAGGATGTGGCCAGCGCCGAACTGGCCCCGGCCATTGCACACCTGAACGCCGCCCTGATGGTGCTGCACGCGCCAACGGACACTGTTGTCGGGATCGACAATGCCGGCCAGATCTTTCAGGCGGCAAAACACCCCAAAAGCTTTGTCACCCTCGACGACGCCGATCACCTAATCACACGGCCCGAACACGCAGAATACGCTGCCGACATCATCGCGACATGGGCCAAGAAATACCTTGGCCTCGCCCCCCCGGCCCCGCCCATCGGCGCACCCGAAGGGATCGTGCGCAGCGCAGAGGCAGACCCAAACGGGTTCCTTCAGGACATCACGCACGGCACACGCCACCACATCCTTGCGGATGAGCCGCGCGCCTATGGCGGCACCAATCAGGGGCTGTCACCCTATGGCTTGCTCGGCGCGGGGTTGGCGGCTTGCACCTCGATGACGATACGCATGTATGCGCGGCGCAAGGGCTGGCCGCTTGATCACGTGTCGGTCGATGTCAGCCACAACAAGGTGCACGCACAGGACGCCGACACCGGGCGCGGCGACAAGGTCGACGAATGGAAACGGTTGATCAGCCTGCGCGGCACGCTCGATACGGATCAGCGTGCGCGGCTTTTGGAAATCGCCGACAAATGCCCCGTGCACCGCACCCTCGAACACAGCTCGACCGTCATCACAGAACTCGCTGACTGACGCGGTGCCACCCTATATTCTCTGCCCCTGATGGTCCGCCTGCCAACAGGCACCCACCCCATCCCGACAGGCGGCAAAAACGAAATGAGGCGCGCACCCGTCAGGGTCCGCGCCTCATACTCAAATCACATCAGGTGTTTAGCCGCGCGCGCGGCCAACCAGCTTCCAAACCGCAGGCAGAACCAAAGCGGCCAGCGCCAGCTTCAGCGCGTCACCGATCAGGAACGGTGTCAGACCCCATGCAAGGATCGGCTTGTCCCACCCATAAAGCTGACCAAGCCATGCCAGACCCGGCACATAGATCAACACAGTGCCGATCAGCATCGCGAGCGCCATCCACACAACCGAGCGATCCCAGCCGCGCTGCGCCAAGGCCCCCAAGGCCAGCGTCGCCAGAACGTAGCCAACAAGGTATCCGCCCGTGCCGCCCATCATATATGTCAGGCCCGCCGCCTCAGCCGACGATCCGGCAAACACATCAAAACCGATGGCACCGACCAGCATATAGGCAAGGATCGTCACCAGACCCAAACGTGCGCCGTAAGCGGCACCGATGATCAACACCGCAAAGGTGCCCATCGTGATCGGAACGGGCCACATCGGCACCTTGATTTTCGCCGCAACGGCCAGAACCAGAACACCAACCATCACAAGCGCAACCTGCTTGACGCGCAAAGCAGCACCCTCATCCGCACCAAGAACGTCGCTCAGTACCTTGTTATTCCACGTTGAATTCATGAACTCTCACCTGTGATATCATATCTGTTCCCATCTTGTGCCAAGACAGTGCGTTTTGCGCAAGCGCAAAGGGGGGGCCTAGCCCGCAGCGGCGCGGGTATAGTGGCTGTGCATGACGTAATCCTTGCGCGGCCCTGTCACGGTGTACGTCACCGAAAACGCAGGCCAGCCCGCAAAATCATATTCCACAACATAGGTGTCAGGATCGCAAAAATGCGTGGCACGTCCGCCGCCCGGTGGCACCTGATGGAAAAACCGCCCATCCTCAAACAGCACCGCCAGATCATCGCCCCAGAAATAGCCACGTTCGGCTGTCATGGGCGCAGCCCCCTGAACGTTCAGCAAGCCCGTTTCGCGATACGCCGCACCACCCGTTGCCGCTCGCCACACCCCCTGACCAGAAAAGTCAGCATGTGGTCCCTGCGATGGCACGATCTTTCGCGTGATGTCCCAGCGCCCCAGAAAATCCCCAAGGCTGCGATCACTCGGCATAGGTGCCATCCGTCATGTCGCCCTGTTCGCCGACAAACCGCACCTGCGCACCCTGGCGTTCCAGATCGTAACACGCCCAAAGATCCTGCGGCGGCCACTGGCTGCAATACTGATCCTGATCCACCCGCCAGTTGCCCCAGCTGTCGCGCCCGTTACTGGTATAAAGCGTCTTGCCCGAAGCACGGAAATCCTGCGCCGCCGTCTCATACTGCAAAACGCGCCCCTCCAGGGCGGCCGTTATCTCTGCTCCGCTTAACCTGACCCAGTCGGCAGCGGCCAGATTGGGCAGGCACACAGCCATAATCACAGCAAAGCGTCTCATTGGGATGGCCTTATCTTGTCGTTCCACTGCGCGCAGTCTAAGAGCGCGGTGCGCAATGAGACAGTCACAAAAAGGTGCCCAAGATGATCCCACGCTATTCCCGCCCCGACATGGTTGCGATCTGGGAACCTGCCACGAAATTCAAGATCTGGTACGAGATCGAAGCGCACGCCTGTGACGCGATGGCCGATCTGGGTGTGATCCCCCGCGAAAACGCCGACGCCGTATGGAAAGCCAAGGACGTGGAATTCGATGTCGCCCGCATCGATGAAATCGAGGCCGTCACCAAACATGACGTCATCGCGTTCCTGACCCATCTGGCCGAACATGTGGGCAGCGACGAGGCGCGGTTTGTCCATCAGGGCATGACCAGCTCGGATGTGCTGGATACCTGTTTCAACGTCCAGCTAACCCGCGCCGCCGATCTGCTGATCGCGGACATGGAACTGCTGCTCGCCGCGCTTAAACGCCGCGCGATTGAACACAAGGACACCCTGCGCGTCGGTCGCAGCCACGGCATCCACGCTGAACCCACCACGATGGGCCTGACCTTTGCCCGTTTCTATGCCGAGATGGATCGCAACATGCGCCGCCTCAAAACCGCCCGCGAGGAAATCGCGACGGGTGCAATCTCGGGCGCTGTGGGCACGTTTGCCAATATCGATCCCGCCATCGAAGAACATGTGTGCGCCAAACTTGGCCTGACACCAGAGCCGATCAGCACCCAAGTCATCCCGCGCGACCGTCATGCCGCGTTCTTTGCCACCCTCGGTGTCATCGCCAGTTCCATCGAAAACGTTGCCACCGAAGTGCGCCACATGCAGCGCACCGAAGTGTTGGAAGGGGCCGAATTCTTTTCCGCCGGGCAAAAGGGCTCAAGCGCGATGCCCCACAAGAAAAACCCGGTTCTCACCGAAAACCTGACCGGGCTGGCCCGCATCGTGCGTATGGCCGTGATTCCCGCGATGGAAAACGTAACCCTGTGGCACGAACGCGATATTTCGCACTCCTCCGTGGAGCGCGCGATTGGTCCCGACACTACCATCACACTCGATTTCGCGCTGCACCGCCTGACCGGCGTGATCGACAAAATGCTGATCTATCCCGACAACATGCTGGCCAACATGAACAAGTTCAGCGGTCTGGTGATGAGCCAACGCGTTCTGTTGGCCCTGACCCAAGCAGGCGTCAGCCGCGAGGACAGCTATAAGCTGGTACAGCGCAACGCCATGAAGGTGTGGGAAGACGGCAAGGATTTCAAAACCGAACTGCTTGGGGATGCCGAGGTTCTGGCCGCCCTCAGCGCCGAGGAAATCGAAGAGAAATTCGACCTTGGCTATCACACCAAACATGTCGACACGATCTTTGCGCGGGTGTTCGGCACCGACTGAGCATTGGGGCGCATGTCAGCGCCCCAGCCCAAAATGCGCGTGTAAATTGAGCGATCTGGCGCGCGTCGCGGCGCGCCGATCAGAAATGATTTTGAACAACGCGCATTCTGTCCTACCTTCGGAGCATCCAGAACCCTGAAGGAGACGACTGATGACGATCAAGACAAGCCTTGTGGCACTTGCCCTCACCCTCGCCCCCGCACTTGCGATGGCCGAGGGCTGCAATTACGGCAAACTCGAACAGCAGGCCATGTCCTGCGCGGCCGGATCAACCTATGACGCCAGCAGCAAGTCGTGCCTGCCCACCACAGGCTGACAAAATAAAATGAAGTTTCACGGTTTCGTGATCGCATAAAAGGCGGGCGCGCCGGGTTTTACCATTACCTTAACCCAAGCGCGTCCAACACCGGAGACCTGACCATGCTACGTACCCTGATCCTGACAACCGCCATCGCCCTGCCCCTTGCCCTGCCAACGACAGGATTTGCCGCGGGCGACGATGACGACGTAAAGCCCGAGAAAACGGAAACCACGCAAAACTGCCTGGACACCCGTCAGTGGGATCCTGAAATCGAAAAATATGTGCGCTTTTCCGAGCCGGTGAATGGCGTCTGGGACGCGAACATCAAGAAGTGCGTGCGCCCTGACAAGACATCCCACCTTGATACCGACACGCTGTACAAGGCCGTGCGCGAACTGGCCTATGCCGGGCGCTATAACGAAGCGATGGATGTGCTGGACGAAATGCCAAACCAGCTGGACGATCGCGTGTTGACCTATCGCGGCTTTACCGCGCGCAAGCTCGGCAACCTGCAACTGGCAGATATGTATTACGATCAGGCCCTGACAGTGAACCCAGACAACATTCTGGCCCGCTCGTATATGGGTCAGGGCAAGGTTGCCGCCGGCGACAAAGTGGCCGCGATGGCGCAACTGCGCGAAATTCAGGCGCGTGGCGGCGCGGGCACATGGGCCGAAACATCCCTGCGCGATGCCATCCAGACCGGATCAACTTATAACTACTGAAACCGCAGCTTTGCGATCCGGGGTTGAGGGTTTTTCAACCATTGCCTGCCAGAACTGAAACGACACAGTTTCAAGGCAGGACATGACCGATCTGGTTCCTTTGTCCGCCGCCCCTGCCATAGTGCAGTCGGGCGGCGGTTCCACTTTGCTCCCTGCCCCTCTTAGTCGGCGGGCCAAGGCGGCCATCGTTGTGCGCCTGTTGCTGAACGATGGTGCCGACATCCCGATCGAGGAGTTGTCAGAGGACTTGCAGGCCCAGTTGACCAAGGCGATGGGATCGATGCGCGCCGTCGACCGCGACACCTTGCAGGACGTCGTCGCCGAATTCACCCAAGAGGTTGAGCGCGTTGGCCTCAGCTTTCCGGGCGGCATGGCGGGCGCACTGACCGCACTTGATGGCAAAATCAGTCCTCAAACCGCCGCCCGTCTGCGCAAAGAGGCCGGGGTGCGCGAGGGGGGCAATCCATGGGGGCGGATTCGCCAGATGGGCGCGGATGCCCTGCTGCCCATCCTGCAAACCGAAAGCGTCGAAATCGCCGCAGTGATGCTGTCCAAGCTAGAGGTGCCCAAGGCGGCGGAACTCTTGGGCAAACTTCCCGGCCCCCACGCCCGCCAGATCACCTATGCCGTGTCCAAAACGGGCGCTGTCACCCCTGATGCGGTCGAACGGATCGGGCTGTCACTGGCCAGTCAGCTGGATGCGCGCCCGGTATCGGCTTTTGACGAGGGGCCGGTGGAACGGGTCGGGGCGATACTGAATTCAACCACATCCCTCACACGCGACGATATGCTGGCAGGGCTCGACGAATCCGATGCCGGATTTGCCAGTGCCGTGCGCAAGGCGATCTTTACCTTTGGCAATATTCCGGCCCGTATCGCACCGCGCGACGTGCCGCGCATCCTGCGCGACATCGATCAGGGCGACCTTGTCACCGCTCTGGCAGGGGCACCCGCCATGGGGCTGGATGCAAGTGCCGCCTTTATCCTCGACAACATGTCCGCGCGCATGGCCGACCAACTGCGCGAGGCAGTGGAAGAGGCCGGGCCATCCAAACCCGCAGACACCGATGCCGCGATGGCCAGTATCATCACCACCATTCGCACGATGGAGGCGTCAGGCAATTTGATGCTGGTCAGCGAGAGCACCGATTAGCAAGGTCATTGCTGCAGGCCCGACACCCAGACAGGCGCACCGCACAGCCAGCATTTCCTTTGGCAAACAAACCGACTAAGCCGATGGGATGATCCCTGCATCCCCCCCGCCGACCCGCGCAATATTGCTCACGCTTGCTGCGATTTTTTGTTTTGGGCTGATGGATGTCAGCGTCAAGGCGGTCAGCCCGATGACCGGCACGATCCCGGCCCTTTGGGCGCGCTACGCGGGGCAGATGCTGATAGTTGTGATCCTTGTGGCCCCCCGCCTGAGACAAGTGGCGCGCAGCCAATATCCCAAACTGCAGATCACACGATCCATCCTGCTGATGCTGGCAACGCTGTTCTTCTTTCTCGCCCTCGGGCGCATCGGACTGGCCGAGGCGACAGCCGTCATGGCGATGAACCCGCTTTTGATCACGCTGGGCGGCGCGCTGTTTCTGGGCGAGGCACTGGGGCCGCGCCGCATCTTTGCAATCCTTGTGGCCCTTGTCGGGGCACTGATCGTCATCCGGCCCGGATCAGAAGTATTCCAACCGGCCAGCCTGCTGCCACTGATCGCAGCCTTTTGTTTCGCCAGCTACACGCTGATCACCCGCCGCCTTGGCCCGACCGAAGACGTCTGGACCTCGCTGTTCTATACCGGGTTGGTGGGATCGGTCATTCTGACATGCATCGTACCGTTTCACATGCCGCCCCTCAGCGGCAGCAGCGTCGTGCTGCTGATCATCATCGGGGCGGTCGGCACAGTCGGGCAATTGATGCTAATCCGGGCACTGTCGATCGCAGAAGCCGGATTGCTTGCGCCATTCAACTACACCGGCCTCGTGTTCGCCGTGTTGTGGGGGCTCGTGTTATTCGGTGAAGTGCCCGATGCGATGACCCTGCTGGGCGCGCTTGTGATCGCGGGGGCAGGGATTTATGTCTGGCACAGAGAAACGCGCACGGGCTAACGGCCCAACGCCCAAGCGACAGGTGCTTATGCAAGACGACATCGACACCATGCCGACGCTGAAACGGGTGACGTATTATGCGACCAATCTGGTGGCGCGTGCCTGCATCGGAACCGCACTGGCCCTGCCCTACACATTGCGCGTGCCGTTTATGGGCTGGGTTCTGGCCTATCTGGTCGGGCCAGCCGCCGGGTTCTTTCGCCGCGCCGAAGATCACGTGGCCTTTGTTCTGCCCCACCTGCCCCACGCCGAACACCGCCGCATCGCGCGCGCCAGCCTTGAGAATACCGGGCGCACGCTGATCGAAAACTATTCGACCAAGACGTTGCTGGCCCGCCAACGCGATGCGGCCATTTCTGGCCCCGGCATTGACGCGCTGGAACAGGCCGCCGAGACGGGGCAACCCGTCATTCTGGTCACAGGGCATTTCGGCAATTACGAGGCCCTGCGCGCCGCCCTTGTCGGGCGCGGCCACAAGGTTGGCGGGCTATATCGGGATATGGCCAACCCCTATTTCAACGCCCATTACGTGCGCACGATGCAGGCGTTTGGCGGTCCTGTCTTTCCAAAGGGGCGCAAGGGCACCGCCGGATTTGTGCGCCATCTCAAGGCGGGCGGGCAGTTGGTTTTGCTGTTTGACCAGCACGTGGCTGACGCCCCAGTGCTGAAATTCATGGGCCACCCCGCACACACCGCCGTGTCTGCCGCAGAACTGGCCCTGCGCTATAACGCGCTGTTGATCCCGTTTTACGGCATTCGACAGCCAGACGGGCTGAGTTTTGAGTGTGTGATGGAGGCCCCTATTGCCCATTCCGACGCGCAAACGATGACACAGGCCATGAATGACAGCATTGGCGCGCGTATCGCGGCAAACCCCGAACAATGGCTGTGGGTCGCACGGCGCTGGCGGGCGGTCAGCCCGGCCCCAAAATAGCCGACACTATTTGATCTGCGCCGCCGCAAGGATCGGGCCAAAGCGCCCCTCTTGGATCAGCACGACCACAGGCTCGCCCCCCATGGCCTGCGCCTCAAGGTCCAGCGTCGTGATCCCATCCCATTCGCGCAAAATTGTCCAATCCTGCGTGACATTGGCATAGGCCAACGTGTGGCCCGCATTTTCGCCGCGCGTGATATTCGACGTCCGCTTGGGCTGATACCGTAGCATACGCACCAGCATTGCAGGGCCACGGCGTTCGGTTTGCGCCGCAATCCGCACCACGTCGCCCTCACGAGAGACACTCAAGGCAATCGGGGATACAACACTGGCGTGTTCTGCAATCGCCTTTGACAGATCCATAGGGCGCGCACCGACAATATCCGTGGTGCCGTTGATAATCATCTGCGGCGTATACACGGAACGCCGCCCCGCTTCCGCGGCATAGCCGCGCTGGCGCACGGAATGGTTGGGGTTCGCAAATTCGTCTTTCCAACCGATATAATCCCAGTAATCCACATGCAGGGCCAGCGCGATCACATCATCGCGTTTGGCCAGCTCATGCATCAGCTTGTCCGCCGGCGGACAAGACGAACAGCCCTGCGACGTGAACAATTCGACAACCACAGGCGATTGCGCGGCCGCAGATGTGCCCAGACCCGCAAGGGCCGCGAAAATCAGGGGGATCAGATGTTTCATCGGGGACATACACGCTCTTTTCGGCTGTGGATCATGACTGCTTTAACCACATAGAAAACCCTGCCCTGATGTACCAATCAAGGTTTGTTGAGCGTATGTGACAGTCGGATCACGGCATTGCGCTCATAATCAGTACACCATGGTATACAAAATCGTCGCAGTCGGTCCAATTCTTGTTGATCCACGGCTCACCATGGGGCATGACGCGTGGGAATAACCGCCCCTCCGCCACAGGAAAGGATACCTCCATGCCCATTACAGTTGGCCACGACACCTCCAAAACGCGCAAAACGCTCAGCGTTGGAGCACAGTCCATCGACTATTACTCGATTCCGGCCGCCACAGCCGCCGGACTTGGCGACTTCTCGCGCCTTCCCGCCGCCCTCAAGGTGGTGCTGGAAAACATGCTGCGGTTCGAAGACGGCAAGACCGTCAGCGTCGATGATATCAAGGCCTTTGCCGAATGGGGTGCCAACGGCGGCAAGAACCCACGCGAAATCGCCTATCGCCCGGCGCGCGTCCTGTTGCAGGACTTTACCGGCGTGCCCGCAGTCGTTGACCTTGCAGCCATGCGCGACGCCATCGTGTCGCTGGGTGGGGACGCAGAACAGATCAACCCGCTGAACCCTGTTGATCTGGTCATCGACCACTCGGTCATGATCGACGAATTTGGCAACCCGCGCGCATTCCAGATGAACGTGGACCGCGAATACGAACGCAACATGGAACGCTATACCTTCCTGAAATGGGGTCAGTCCGCCTTTAACAACTTCCGCGTCGTGCCCCCCGGCACCGGCATCTGCCACCAGGTCAACCTGGAATATCTGTCGCAAACCGTCTGGACCGACACGGACCAGAACGGGGTCGAAGTGGCCTATCCGGACACGCTGGTCGGCACGGATTCTCACACAACCATGGTCAACGGCGCGGCCGTTCTGGGCTGGGGCGTTGGCGGGATCGAAGCCGAAGCCGCAATGCTCGGCCAGCCGATTTCGATGCTCATCCCCGAAGTGATCGGGTTCGAACTGACCGGTTCGATGATGGAAGGGACAACAGGCACCGATCTGGTCCTGAAAGTGGTGGAAATGCTGCGCGCCAAAGGCGTGGTCAGCAAATTCGTCGAATTCTATGGCGAAGGCCTAAACCGTTTGCCACTGGCCGACCGGGCCACGATTGCCAACATGGCGCCCGAATACGGCGCGACCTGCGGCTTCTTCCCGATCGACGCGGAAACTCTGCGCTACCTGCGCAACACAGGCCGCGACGAAGACCGCATCGCACTGGTCGAAGCCTACGCCAAAGACAACGGCATGTGGCGCGGCGACGATTACGCCCCGATCTACACCGACACGCTGCACCTTGATATGGGCACCATCGTCCCTGCGATTTCCGGGCCCAAACGGCCACAGGACTTCGTCGCGCTGACGGACGCCAAGGCCGCGTTCAAACGCGAAATGGAAGAAACGTTCAAACGCCCGATGCACAAGGAAATCGCAGTCGAAGGCGAAGACTATACAATGAACTCGGGCAAGGTCGTGATCGCGTCGATCACGTCGTGCACCAACACGTCCAACCCTTACGTGATGATCGGCGCGGGCCTCGTGGCGCGCAAAGCGGCGGCATTGGGTCTGAACCGCAAGCCATGGGTAAAAACATCGCTGGCCCCCGGCTCGCAAGTGGTCAGCGCATATCTCGAGGCGGCAGAACTGCAAACCGACCTCGACAAGATCGGGTTCAACCTGGTCGGCTACGGCTGCACCACGTGCATCGGCAACTCCGGCCCGCTGCAACCCGAAATCAGCAAGGCCATCAGCGAAGGCGATCTGGTCGCCACAGCCGTGCTGTCAGGCAACCGCAACTTCGAAGGGCGGATCAGCCCGGACGTGCGCGCCAACTACCTTGCCTCGCCCCCGCTGGTTGTGGCTTACGCACTTGCCGGCACCCTGGACATCGACTTGTCCAAGGATGCGATCGGTCAGGACAAGGACGGCAATGACGTCTTCCTGAAAGACATCTGGCCCACAAGCGCCGAAGTCGCAGAACTGGTCGAAGCGACCGTCACGCGCGAAGCGTTCCTGACCAAATATGCCGACGTCTTCAAAGGCGACGAAAAATGGCAGGGCGTGGAAACCACGGATGCGTTGACCTATGACTGGCCGCCAACCTCGACCTACGTGCAAAACCCACCCTACTTCCAAGGGATGGGCGCAGAGCCGGGCACGATCAGCAACATCGTCGATGCCAAAGTGTTGGCCATCCTTGGTGACATGATCACCACTGACCACATCAGCCCCGCAGGCTCGTTCAAAGAAAGCACACCCGCAGGCCAGTACCTGATGGACCGCCAGGTCGCACCGCGCGAATTCAACTCTTATGGATCGCGTCGCGGCAACCACGAGATCATGATGCGGGGCACCTTTGCCAACATCCGGATCAAGAACGAAATGCTGGATGGCGTCGAAGGCGGCTACACCAAAGGACCCGACGGGGCACAATCCTCGATCTTTGATGCGGCTATGGCGCACCAGAGCGCAGGAACACCGCTGGTGATCTTTGGCGGCGAACAATACGGTGCAGGCAGCTCGCGCGATTGGGCGGCCAAAGGCACAGCACTGCTGGGCGTCAAAGCCGTGATCGCCGAAAGCTTTGAACGGATCCACCGCTCAAACCTCGTGGGCATGGGCGTCATCCCGTTTGAATTCACCGACGGCGACACACGCAAATCGCTGGGCCTGACGGGTGATGAAACGGTGTCCATCTCGGGGCTCGACACGATCCAGCCGCTGCAAGTCGTGGCATGCCAAATCACAATGGCCGACGGATCGACCAAGGACATCCAGCTGAAATGCCGGATCGATACCGCGATCGAAATCGAATACATCGAACACGGCGGCGTGCTGCACTATGTGCTGCGCAACCTCGCAAAAGCGGCCTGATATAAACACCACAGGACCCCGCCCATAACTGGCGCGGGGTCCTTTTTACTGTTGAAAAAATCCTCACCGAAGGTCTGAAATCCTCTGGCACACCAGAAGAGATCAGAGCCTCTGGCGGGGATTTTTTTTAACGGAAAATCAGGGGCGGATCACAATGGAATGCGCCGTCAGGCGCTCAATTTGACAGCGCTTCGTTCAGGGCCGGCACAAACCGCTGTTCATAGTCCGATCCCATCAAGGGCCCGATATAGCGAAACAGAACCGTGCCGTCGCCGCCTATGATAAAGGTTTCCGGCGGGGCCGTGACCCCCCATTCAATCGCAGACCGTCCAGCCGGATCAAAGGCGATGGCGGCAAACGGGTTGCCATCGTCTGTCAGATACTGAGTGGCAGGCCCTGCCTTGTCGCGAAAGTTCACGCCGATGATCGGCATCCCCCCTGCGGCCATTTCAAGCAGTTTGGGGTGCTCGGCCCGACAGGGCGGGCACCACGAGGCCCAAAAGTTCACCAATGTGACCTCACCGCTGGCCAGCATCTCTGCGGAGACGCCCGGAAATGCGCCCAGGGTTGCTTCGGTCAATTCAGGCGCAGGCCCGCCCACGCGGGTCGAGGGCAGTTCGTTCGGATTGTCCCGAAACATGCCCACAGCCGCCAGCGCGACAAATCCCGCAAAGATACCGATCGGGGCCAGCATAAGAGGCGACAGTTTAGCCATTGCGCCCGGCCCGCCGTTCCACATCGCGCATTTCCGCGCGCACACGCCGACCGCGCCACAGGCTCAGCACGACGATGAATACCAACAGCGCAATCGACACCCCATAGGCCGACAACACCGCGTCTGCGTATTTTCCCAGATCAGGCAACCCGGCTCT
>ENA-OQVM01001875-OQVM01001875.1-marine-metagenome-genome-assembly--contig:-NODE-1875-length-26182-cov-5.957862_pt1 | contig 26182 bp, 24 predicted proteins | sample MGYA00237776_ERZ505498 | MGnify/ENA primary metagenome ERZ505498 (study PRJEB26159, sample SAMN06265151) | marine metagenome | isolation source: Helgoland LTER site | place: Germany:Helgoland, sampling...
CGTCTGAGTAAGATGTTGAATCATGAAATGCAATTGCTTGAAAACAGAATTCCAAGGTCTGAGAATCCAAACAAAATGTTTTTCACCTATGCAAATACAGTAACAACCATCGATTTTGCGAAAAAGTTCAAGGGTCATGGTTGGATGGGTATTCGTTTTCAAACTGGTCCAGATAAAGAGTTTAGTGAAATTACCCTCCACGTACGTTTTCATCAAACCGAAGCACGATTCCAACAAGAATCTTTAGGTATTATGGGAGCTAATCTTATTTACGGTGCTTTTTACAAGCACAACGAACCAAAAAAACTTTTAAAATATTTATACGACCATATCGACAAAGATGCCATTGAGATTGATACCATCAATTTCTCAGGGCCAAACTTTGAAGGGGTTGACAACCGCTTAATGAGTCTACAACTTGTTAAAAAAGGAATGACTGAAGCCGTGATGTTCAATCCGAATGGTAATAACATATTGCCAGCAAGGGAACTTTATAAGAAAAACATCTTAGCCTTAAGAGGTAGTTTTAGACCAGTAACTAAGGTTAACATTGACATGTTCGAAAAATCTCTTGAGGTATTTTTAAAAGAACGCGAAGTTAATGAAAATAAAACCGTTGTAATTTTCGAAATCACACTTTCCAACCTTACTTCCCAGGGAGAAATTGATGAAAAGGATTTTATGGATCGAGCCATGCTACTGTGTTCACTCGGTCATATTGTTATGATATCAAATTTTAAAGAATATTATCGTCTAGTAGACTATCTATCTCAATACACTAAAAAACAAATGGCCTTGGCTATGGGAGTGAATAGTTTCGTTGAAATTTTTGACGAAAACTATTACACAGATTTGAGTGGTGGTATTCTAGAAGCCTTTGGAAAAATGTTTTACAACAACCTCAAGGTTTACCTCTATCCTATGAAAGATGAGAAGGGTGAGGTTGTTACGAGCAATAACCTTAAACTTCATCCGAGAATGAAGGATTTCTATAAATTCTTCAAATACAACGGAAAGGTTATGGATATCTTTGATTTTGATCCTGAATATTTGGATATTTTTTCTCGCGAAATCTTAAAGAAAATCAAGAATAACGAAGCGGGATGGGACGAACATCTTCCAGAAGGTATTTCAGAAATGATTGTAAAAAAGAAAATGTTTGGGTACAACCCCGCATTGAAAAAATAAACCCTAAGCGTCTGCTTCTAATATTTGAGCAGCATGAGCTTTTGTTTTTACCTTATCTATCACCCGTTCTACTTTTCCGTCTCCATCAACTATAAACGTTTTACGATGAATACCGTCGTATTCTTTCCCCATAAACTTCTTCAAACCCCAAACGCCAAAAGCATTGATGACTTCCTTGTTTTCATCTGCTAAAAGAGGAAAAGGGAATTCGTGTTTATTAGAAAAATTAAATTGCTTCTTTTGACTATCTGCACTGACTCCCAGCAAACTGTAGCCAGCGTTTTTGAGCTCTTGATAATGATCGCGTAAATCACAAGCTTCTGCTGTACAACCGTGCGTACTTGCTTTGGGATAAAAGAAAACAACGAGTTTTTTTCCTTTATAATCTTCTAAATTGTGAATGGTTCCTTTTTCATCAGCACAACTAAAGTTTGGAACTAAATCGCCTACATTGAGTGTATTCATTTGTTATTTTTTTCTAAATTACAAAAAGATTAAACGGTGCAATAATCCAGAAGAGTTTGTTTTATTGAAATAAAACTAAACCGCTGAAATCCAATTCTAATGACCAAAAAAGAAAAAGTAGCTTTTACCATGAAAACCCTTCAGGATTTATATCCTGAAATTCCGATCCCGCTGGATCATAAGGACCCCTTCACACTATTGATTGCAGTTTTACTATCCGCTCAAAGTACAGACGTCCGTGTCAACAAAATAACACCACTTCTTTTTGAACGTGCCGATACGCCGCAAGAAATGATCAAACTCACAGTAGAGGAGATTCGCGAGATCATTAAACCTGTAGGCTTATCGCCAATGAAATCTAAAGGTATCCATGGTTTGTCACACATACTTCTGGATAAACACGATGGAAAAGTTCCTCAAGATTTTGAATCCTTAGAGGCGCTTCCAGCTGTCGGACACAAAACTGCTGGAGTGGTTATGGCGCAAGCATTCGGAGTTCCAGCATTCCCCGTTGACACACACATCCACAGATTATTATACCGGTGGGGGTTTTCTAAAGGAACCAATGTAGTTCAAACGGAACGAGATGCAAAAAGGCTGTTCCCAAAAGAATGCTGGAATGATTTACACTTGCAGATTATTTGGTATGGGAGGGAATATTCGCCTGCACGAGGTTGGAAAATTGAACAGGATATTATTACTAAAACTATTGGGAGGAAATCCGTTTTGAAAGCATTTGAAAACAAATAAGCATTTGTTTCAAACTACTCCTTTGGCTTAACCGATTCTTCGGAAGTATTGAGAGTCTTAAAAGCTTTTGAAAAAGCAAGGATACGTTTTACTGATAAATCACTAGGACCATCAGTCAATATCGGAGGTTTTTTTTTGGAGTAATTTTGTTCCATATATGTTCGTTACACATTGAGAACGCAAAAAAAACTAAAATCGTATGTTTAGGCAGACAAAACAATTTGATGCTCGGCAATAAGTTTACGGATATTAATTACTGCATATCGCATGCGGCCAAGTGCAGTATTGATGCTAACCCCAGTAGAATCGGCAATTTCCTTGAAACTCATGTCTTTATACAAACGCATTGTAAGCACTTCTCTCTGATCGTCTGGTAATTCCGTAATCAACTTTTGTAAGTCTTCAACAACTTGTTTATCAATCATGCTACTTTCGACATTGGGAACATCATCACCAATGATTTGAAAAATATCAAAATCATCTTTGCTTTCAAAAATTGGAATCCGATTACTTTTTCTGAAATGATCGATTACTAAATTGTGTGAGATACGCATTACCCATGGTAAAAATTTACCTTCTTCATGGTATACTCCTCTTTTAAGTGTTCGGATTACTTTAATAAAGGTGTCTTGAAAAATATCTTCAGCAATATCGCGATCAAAAACTTTCGAATATATGAAGTTAAAAATCTTTAATTTATGACGTTCTACAAGAACTGCTAATGAGCGTTCACAACCGTTTATATATCCAGTTACAAGGACAGCGTCTTTTTCTTTAATGATGGAATTTGACATATACATTACTTTTAAACACCCATTAGGTGCGGGATTTCGATAAATTTAAAAGTAGCTTTGTTGTATATGTATATAGATTAACAAAACAAATATAGAAATATTTTTTAACATTACAATAATCTCAGCACGTTTTCGTTGTTTTGAACCAAACTTGAAATAGCAGAACACTCGCAATTCAAGTAAGGAATTCTTTTATCTTAGCAAATTAAAAACAAGCGATGTCAACCGAAATAGAATCACAACCAAACAATCCGTTACACGGTGTAAAATTAGTAGACATACTGGAACATCTTGTTGATAAATACGGCTTCGAAGACTTGGGCGAACGAATTACAATTCGTTGTTTCACAGATAATCCTTCTATAAAATCTAGTTTAAAGTTCTTGAGAAGAACTCCATGGGCACGAGCCAAAGTAGAACAATTATACCTTAAAAGTCAATCGTCTAGGCGGTAAACTTTTGATCCAAGAAATATAATAAGATATGTTATCCTCAGCTATAAAATTGAACCTATAAATCGTATCTTTCTCCCTTCATTTTTAGTATGCAAGACCTTAGAACATTAGATCCCAAAGATCATATCATCATCTTGGGAGCTCAGCTTCACAACCTTAAGAACGTTGACGTTGCCCTAGAGCGAAACAAGCTTACTGTTATTACGGGCCTATCGGGTTCCGGAAAATCTTCCTTAGCGTTCGATACGCTTTATGCAGAAGGTCAACGTCGTTATGTGGAAAGTTTATCGTCCTATGCTCGCCAATTCATGGGGAGGCTGAACAAACCAAAAGTTGATCAAATCAAAGGAATTGCTCCGGCAATTGCAGTAGAACAAAAAGTAAATTCCTCGAACCCAAGGTCTACAGTCGGAACCAAAACAGAAATATACGACTACCTAAAACTACTGTATGCTCGGATTGGAGTTACCTACTCCCCTATTTCAAATACAATAGTCAAAAAAGACAGTGTTACTGATGTAGTTAATCATATTTTTTCATTAGAAGAAAACAGCAAACAATTGCTACTAACTACGGTTGCAAACACTCAAAAAAGGAGCCAAAAAGATGTAGTTAAAATTTTAATCCAACAAGGATTTGCACGAATCTATTCTGAGGGCGAAATGCTGCGGTTAGACGATGTTGCAGAAAAACCACCTAAATCTTTTGAGTTGGTAGTTGATCGAATCATCTTAAAAAAAGATGAAGATTTCAAAAACCGCCTTTCTGATGCAATTGAAATTGCCTTTTTTGAAGGAAACGGAAGTTGTTCTGTTGTTTCCTTAGATGGAAAAAACAGAAAAGAGTTCTCTAATAATTTTGAAGCAGATGGAATTCAATTTGCTACTCCAAACGTCCATTTATTCAGTTTCAACAATCCTTTTGGAGCCTGCCCAGTATGCGAAGGCTACGGCGATGTTATTGGAATTGATCCAGAATTAGTCATCCCCAACACAGGGCTGTCTATATTTGAAGAAGCGATTGCTCCTTGGAAAGGAAGCACCATGCGCAAATTCTATGAGGATCTAATCAATAATGCCTATCGTTTCGATTTCCCAATACATAAACCCTATTTCGAACTGGATCAAGAGCACAAAGATTTGTTGTGGAAAGGAAATTCTTATTTCACCGGACTGAATGCCTTTTTTAAGAAAATAGAAGCCAAAAACTATAAAATTCAAAACCGAGTTCTTCTGTCTCGATACCGCGGGAAAACACATTGTGATTCTTGTGAAGGAGCACGTTTGAAGCCAGAAGCAGCTTACGTGAAAGTAAATGGTAAAAGCTTATCGGAGCTAGTCAATGAACCCTTAGATGACCTCCTAGAGTTTTTCAATACCATAACACTATCAGCTCAACAACAAGAAGTAGCAGATCGTTTACTCATAGAAATCAAAAGTCGGTTGAATTTCATTAAAGACGTGGGCTTAGGGTATTTAACACTGAATCGAAAATCAAACTCTCTATCGGGTGGTGAATCACAGAGAATCAACCTAGCGACCTCCCTAGGGAGTAGTTTAGTAGGTTCTATGTACATTTTAGATGAACCCAGTATTGGGTTGCATTCTCGAGACAACGATCGCTTGATCAAGATTCTAAAAAAACTTCGTGACCTTGGAAATACGGTTCTTGTTGTAGAACACGACGAGGAAATTATGCAAGCAGCGGACTGCATTATTGACATGGGACCAGAAGCTGGAACTCTAGGTGGAGCTGTAGTTGCTCAGGGTACTATGACAGAAATACTCCAATCGCCATCTCTTACAGCGCAATATTTAACCGGTCAGTTGAAAATTGAAGTTCCAGCAATTCGCCGTACGAATACGGAGCAAATTATAGTAGTTGGCGCACGCGAAAATAATTTACAAAACATCACGGCTCATTTTCCATTAAACTCAATGACAGTAGTTACGGGTGTTTCGGGAAGTGGCAAAAGTACACTTGTTAAAAAAATACTCTACCCTGCCCTACAACGTGAGCTGGATATTTTTGTTGAAAAACCAGGACAATTCACAAAATTAGATGGTAATTATAGCTCCATCAAACATGTAGAGTTTATAGATCAAAACCCTATTGGCCGATCTTCTCGCTCCAATCCAGTAACCTATATTAAGGCCTACGATGATGTCAGAGCTTTATTTGCTAGTCAACCACTCTCAAAAATGAGAAACTATCAAGCCAAGCATTTTTCATTTAATGTAGATGGTGGCCGTTGTGAAGCATGTAAAGGAGAAGGAACCGTAACCATTGAAATGCAATTCATGGCAGATGTTGTTCTTCAGTGTGAGCATTGCAAAGGAAGACGATTTAAAAGAGAAGTACGTGAAGTCAAATTTGAAGGGAAATCCATTGATGATATCCTTGGGTTGACAGTAGATGATGCGATTGCTTTCTTTGAAGAACATGCACAGCCCAAACTCGTAAAAAAGCTTTCTCCGTTACAAAAGGTAGGTCTGGGTTATGTTTCCCTTGGACAGTCTTCTGCAACTCTTTCTGGTGGAGAAGCCCAGCGAATCAAACTCGCTTCATTCATAGGAAAGGGAGATCATCGAGATAAAATCCTCTTTATTTTTGATGAACCTACTACAGGTCTTCACTTTCATGATATCAAAAAACTATTAACTTCATTTGCGGCACTTCTAGAAAAAGGCCATTCGCTCATTGTTGTAGAGCACAACATTGATTTGATCAAATGCGCTGATCATATAATTGATTTGGGACCAGAAGGTGGTAATAAAGGTGGAACTCTTTTAGGGGAAGGAACACCTGAGGAACTTTCAAAAATTAAAGCATCTTTTACAGGAAAGTATTTAAAGAAAAAATTAAAGTCCTAATTAACAAAACACTAACAATCTTAATTAAGTTTTGGCACAGTAATTGGTGTGTAATTATAGATTAGTTAGATTTCATAATTAGATTATTGGTTTAATGATTTTGTTTAATAGCCTGCAGGGAACTGCAGGCTATTTGTCTTTCTTAAAGTATCTGTCAATCACGCGGTTTACTTCCACTGACATTCCCAAAAAATAACTTATTCCCAAGTACAGTACTCCAGCCAAGGTTGACTTAATTGCAATTGTTAGGAACGGATGCAAATCCAAATTTACATTGAAGAAGATCCTGTATAGCACTAGGATTAATAACAAAACCCAGATGGATTTTATTCCAAAAGGATGGATTTTAAATTTATAAAACACCAATAAAATCTTCAGGAAATTGAAAAGTGTTACAACAATTAAAGTTGCTAATGCCGCACCAACAAAACCGTAAGCTTGAATGAATTGTATATTCAAAATCACAGCCAAAGAAGCCGCTGCCACAGAAAATAGCAACAAATAGCGGTAGTATTCAGAATTGGTGATGATGTTGTTTAAACAGCCTAGGGAAGCTGAAAAAAGTTTGGAAAAAGAAATCAATAAAATTATAGGCAAACCAGTTGCATAATCCTTTTGTGCATTCAATAGTTCTATTAAACGGTAAATATCATCTAGATTAGTCGTTATTAAAACGAACAGTAAACCGGAGACAAGTAGTAGGTTTAACGAACTTCTCTTTAATAGCTCTTCTAAACGTAATTTATTATCTGTGTTTAGTGCCTCTGCCACCATTGGGCTCACAATTTGAACCATCGCTCGTGATGGCGCGTCAATTACTGCGGCTATAAAAATTGCAACCATGTAAAAAGACACGTATTCAGGTTTAAGCAATTGCTCAATCATGGACTTATCCAAATCTAAAATAATACTAGCCGAGAAACCTGTTAAAAAAATATAACTACAATAACGCAACAACACCTTTAGGTTTTTGGGTAGTTCCCAATGAATATCCGGTCGGTATACCCATAAGGCATAGCTAAGAATGAGTAGAAGGCGTAGACAATAACCTACAAGCAACGCAATTATAAAATCGTCAAAGTCGAGCCATCCAAAAAAGTAAAAAGTCAATAAAACCGTGATCATTACCCGTTGATATACTTCTTTCAAGAAATTACCAAAAATCGTCTTTTTCTGAATGCGCAACCAGCTATAAAAAATCTCGAAATATGCTGTTGTAGTTGCAACACTAAAAATCAAAAACAAAAAGTCTCCAGCTGGTGAATCTTCAGAAAAAATAAATGTACTGATGGAATCAAATTGATACACCAACCCAACTAAGGGTAAAATAACAACCAGCGGCAAGACTACCGAGAATACAAGTAAATTGTCTCGTTCGCGCTTGGTTGTGCAGGCAGAATAATACTTGATTATGGTAAACTGTATTCCATAGGCAAACAAAGGCTGTATGATGTTAGAATTGGCTAAGAGCGCTCCGATAAGGCCGTGGAATTCGGGCCCCATTATACGAGGATAAAACACAATGGTATTAATTCCACCTAAAGCAAAAGCAAAGAGTATGCTGAGGATGTTATAAAAGGATTGTCGTGCAATAATTCCCATAACCTATAAGGTATTGCTTTTGAACTTAGATCGTGCACCAAAAGCAAATAAACTCATAAAAACAAGAAGGCTGATCCATTGAATTCTTCCACCTAAACGAACTACTGGAGGGTCAAAAGTGAATTCTATAAGATGCTCACCCTTTGGAATGACCATACCTCTTAGAATATAATTTACATTGTAGTGCGGTTGTTCAATGCCGTCAATTGTTGCAATCCATCCCGAGGGGTAATGCATTTCTGAGAACACAGCAAATGAATTCTCTGACGCTTGTGTAGTATATCGAAGGAGTCCCGGTTGGTGTTCTGTTAAGGTTATGGTAGCTAACGAATCGGAAACATAGTTTATCGGAATATCTTTTATAAGTATCGATTCACTTACTGCCTCTTTTGAAAAATCAATTGTAGCGAGCTTCTGATAGGTTTTATCTGGTGATGGAGTATGTGTAAGATTTTCAACAAACCAAGCATTTCCTAAGTTTTCAGGATTCATAAGTGGCTTCAATCCTCCTTCTTCACTTTCATAAAGAACGTATTTTACATTTAAAATATTTAAAATCTCTTCGCGTTGAAGGGTTTCAAATAATTCAAAAACTTCTTGGTAACGTCTCGGCTTTGCGCCGTGATATCCACCAACAGCATCATGAAAATAGGATGTTCTAGCACCAGATAATCGCAAACCTGATTCGTAAACTCGATAGCGACTCGTATCTTTTAAGATTAATCGATCAGCATTTGAAGGGTTAAATGCAGTTTGTGAACGCGACTTGGTTGTAAATAAATCTCGATTCAGATAGCGATTCGATATCCCACCCAAATCAATAAGGAGTAATAGCACAACAAGCGCTAAGGCTGAATTCGATTTTAATTTTTTAAGAGCAAAGACCCATAAGATTCCACCGCTTACAATCACAAAAACAAGAAGTCGAATGATATCTTCTGTGTAAACAGCCTTTCGTGCCTTATAAATTTGTTGCATCAATTCTGGGCCCATAGCTTGACTGTAGTAACTGTCAGATGCGCCTTGAAAAGAAAGCATTCCTTTGACCAAAAACAAAGTGATTGCAAGGCCAAGGAAACTGAATATAGTTTTTTTAAGTGCTTCAATTTGAACCTCCTTAGTGGCTTTGAAAAATTCGTACAGACCAAGGGAAGCAAGAACTGGAAAAGCAAGTTCAAGAAGAACTTGAATGGAAGAAACCGCCCTAAACTTATTGTACATTGGTACATAATCTATAAAAAACTGGGTAAGGAACGAAAAATTCTTTCCCCAAGAAAGCATAAGCGAAAGTAGAATTCCGAAAAACAACCAACGTTTATGTGCATTCCAACCTAAAAACAACGCCAAAAAGGCTAAAAAAACAACCACTACCCCTACATAAGCTGGTGCTTCTAAGATTGGTTGATCGCCCCAATAAGTGGGTACGTTTTCACTAAAACCCTTTGCTTGTTGTCTGCTTGCACCTTGCTTTATTATGTATTCATAAATTTCAGATGACGTACCTAAATCTTCACGAGAGCCACCACCCTGTATTCGTGGGGCAATTAAATTTAGGCTTTCAAAAACTCCGTAACTGAATTGAGTGATATAATCATATGAAAGGCCAGAACGAATTGCAACAGGCTCAGCAGTTGCAGATAATGTCAGCTCACTCTTGCCTCGAGTACTGAATTTTGCGTATTCCGAAGTAGCCATGAGCGCCGTTGCATTGAGTCCAAGCGCTAAAATTCCAGCTGCGGCTAAAACGCCAACCTTTCTAGATAAATCGACTAAAGCATTATTTTTATAATGTTGCCACAATTGAACGATACCAAAAACCAACAAAAGCAATAACAAATAATAGGTCATTTGATAATGATTGGCTCGGATTTGCAAAGCGATTGCAAAAGTGCTAAAAGTAAATCCCCAAAAATATTTTTTCCTAAAAACCCATTGTACCCCAGCTAATACGAATGGCAAATACCCTAAAGCCTGCGCCTTGGTATTGTGCCCTACCTGAATAATAATCAATAAATAGGTAGACAATCCGTAGGCTAATGCGCCAAAAACTGCGTATTTCATGGGTACACGCATGGAAAGCAAAAAGAGATAACATCCAAGTAAGTAAAGAAAAACAAGAAATGTTGGATGCGGTAAGAGTTGGAAAATTTTGTGGATAGGAGTTAAAAAATCAAAAGGATATTTTGCTCCAAGCTGATACGTAGGCATACCTCCAAAAGCATTGTCTATCCAATATAATTCTTTTCCCTCTTTTCGAGCATCTTGAAGTTGTTTAGACATTCCTTTATACTGTTGTATATCGGATTGCAATAATTTTTTCCCTTGTATTACTGGGTAAAATACAGCAAGTGAAACAAGTATAAACCCAAAAACAATTGCCAAATGAGGGAGGATTTTATTCAACTGAATCGATTCAATCAATTTCTTCATAATCAATATACTCTCCTAAATCTTTGGAAGAAGTCTTTGCTTTTTTAGGGTTAGTAGTTGTAGTTTTCGGTTGATCTCGTTGTTGCGACTGTTGCTCTTGTACTTTTTTAAAAAGCCGGCTCATAAAAAACCGAAGAATCCAAGGGGCAAGTCTCCTCAACAATAAGATTAGGGCGAAAAAAATTAAGATAAATTCTAACAAAATTTTTTAATTAATCAATCAAATTTAACGAATTAGGACGATTTAAAGACCATCTTACGTACTAAAATAAATAGTTTAATTCTGTAAAAGCACTTATATTGCTTTAAAAATAAAACATGCGGATTGGAATTCATTTGGGACTACTTTTATTTGCATGCTCAACTCTTTTTGCACAATATACAGATCAAATTAATTCGAACCGTCCCGGCGAATCTATCGGTGCATTTTCGGTAGGTACCGGTGTAATTCAGTTTGAAGCTGGCGGTGAATATCGATTCTACAAGCACAAAGGATATAACAACTCTAAAATAAACGGAAACATCGGTTTCTTTTCGTTACGATGGGGGTTTCTAAAAGAGCAATTGGAATTAACGTACGAAGGGTCCTATCTTATGGATAAGCTAACAAGTGCAATAGTTACTCCCAATCCCGTTTATAAACAAGATGGATTTTTAAGAAACTTTATTGGAGTAAAATACTTAGTTTACGATCCTTTTAAGAAAGAAGAAGAGATTAATGTATACAGCTGGGATGCCAACAATTCTTTTCGTATTCGTGATTTAATTCCTGCAGTATCAATAAATATTGGAGCTAATTTCAATCCAAAATTAAACGATCAATCCTTTCCATATGGTGATGTATTTAACATCATCCATCGCCCAATTCTTTACCAAAACATAGGAGGTATGGGAATTATAGAACCTCTTTTAAGTTATCGAGCAACCCTAGCAACACAGTCTCACTTTTTAGGAACTTGGGTTTTTGTTACAAATTTTTCTTACGACAGAATAGCATCGAATTTCCCAGAGCAAAGCTATATCTTAACACTAACCCATACATTCAGTCCTAAATGGTCAGTTTATATGGAAAATCAAGGGATTTATAGCGAGGTATATGTCGACCAAATTTTTAGAACGGGGGCAGCTTTTTTATTAACCGATGACATTCAAATCGAGGGTAGCATTGGCGCAAACACCAAAGATTCCCCTTCCCTATTTTCAATGAATGCAGGTATTTCATACCGATTAGACTTTCATAAAGACAAAGATAAGGCCGGTATTCAAAGTGAAAAAGATCGTAAAAAAGCAATAAAAAAGGAACGTAAAGGGCTTGATAAACAAGCGAAAAAAGCTTCTAAATCTCAACGAAAAGCACAACGCAAGGCCCGAAAAAATTAGCCCTATGATTCGAATTCTAAAAGCGCAAACTTCAGCACATTTTAAGGATTTTGTTCAATTTCCTTTCGAACTATATAATGACAACCCCTTCTGGGTGCCGCCAATAAGCAAAGAAGAACTTCAAGTAATTGATCGAAGTAAAAATTCTGTTTTTCAAAATGCAGATGCTTCTTTTTTTCTAGCCTATAAAAATGAAAAGCTTGTTGGGCGGATTGCGGCGATGGTCAATTGGATTGAGGTCAATGAATTGAAAAAAAGAAAAGTGCGTTTTGGTTGGTTTGATTTTATTGATGATCTAGAAGTAAGTAAAGCATTGTTAAACGAAGTTACTCTATTTGGAAAGCAACATCAGCTTGAGTTTATTGAAGGGCCTGTTGGTTTTTCAAACCTCGATAAAGCCGGTTTACTAGTATCGGGTTTTGAGGAAATGAACACCATGATTACCCAATATAACTTTCCTTACTACGCAAAACATTTAGAGGCTCTAGGATATGAGAAGTTAGCCCAATGGGTAGAATATGAAATTAAAATTGCCACTTTCGATGAGTCACCCGAAAAGGTCAAACGTTTTGCAAAAATTGTTTACGATCGCTACCAATTGAAGCTTATCGATTTTAAAAAAACAAGCGATATACTCCCCTACGTTGAGCAAATGTTTGAACTGCTAGCTGAGACTTATAAGGATCTTCAAACTTTTGTTCCTGTTCAGCCCTATCAAATTGAACACTATAAAGAAAAGTACTTTCGATACATTCATCCCGAATATATAAAATGTGTTGCTAATAAAAACGGTCGCTTGATTGCCTTTGTCATCATTATGCCTTCTTTTACCAAAGCACTAAAAAAAGCAAATGGATCCTTATTCCCATTTGGTTTTTTACGTGTTTTGTGTGCACAATACTTTAATAACCGAGCTTCTTTTTATTTAATTGGGGTACATCCAGAGTATCAAAACAAAGGAGTAACTGCGGTACTTTTCAATGAGATTCAAAAAACTTTTAACAAGCGCGGAATTACAATTGTTGAAACGAATCCTGAGTTAGAAGAAAATAAAGCCATTCAGCAAATGTGGAAAAATTACGAAAATCGTTTGCACAAAAAAAGGGCAACATTCACCAAAACGATTTAGTCTATAAATTTATACAGGATCGGATAATTGGGAAGAGATCCTCAACTGGCTCGTACCGCATTCAATACTGGAAAAGTTAATGATACAAGAAGTAAAACGCACAATCCGATGAGTCCAATTCCTAGTAAGAGCACCAATGAAAAACAACAAACCGTTAGGATAAACAGGGAAATCTGGAAATTGATTATTGCTTTTCCATGAATATCTAAATCGTAGATTTCCATTTTCTTTGATTGCCAAATAATCAACGGAGTTAAAAAGCCTAAAATACCACTGAAGAGGTTAAAGAGTTGGCTTAAATGCATAAACATAATAAGTTGCTGATTTTCCTTCATGCCCAAAACTACATATTATTGTGCAAATCCAATAATTTAAAAAATAGAATTCCCTTCAAAACAGGATTAATGCTTAATTTTGTTATATGATAAGTGAAGGAACAATAATGGCTCTCTCAACCGCTTCTGGGGCAGGCGCAATTGCAATAATTCGGCTTTCTGGAACAAAAGCTATTGAGCTTACAGATGGTTTGTTTAAAGCCCGTTCTGGAAAGCAATTAAAGGATCAAAAAAGCCACAGTATACATTTGGGCGACATCATGAACAACACAAGTATCGTTGATGAGGTGTTGGTCAGTGTTTTCAAAAATCCAAATTCCTACACTGGAGAAGATGTAATTGAAATTTCGTGTCATGGTAGCCCATACATTCAACAGCAAATCATGAAAATTTTGATTGAAAAGGGAGCTCAAACTGCCAAGCCAGGCGAGTTTACACTACGTGCTTTTTTGAATGGGAAAATGGATTTGTCTCAAGCTGAGGCAGTAGCTGACCTAATATCCTCCGAAAACGAAGCCAGCCATCAACTGGCTATGCAACAAATGCGAGGAGGTTTTAGTAGTGAAATCAAAAACCTAAGGCAAGAGTTATTAAACTTTGCATCGCTCATAGAACTCGAACTTGATTTTGCAGAAGAAGATGTTGCGTTTGCAGATCGCAAAGAGCTAGAAGATTTATTACTCAGAATACAAACCGTTCTCAAAAATCTACTCGACTCTTTCGCACTTGGAAATGTGATTAAAAAAGGAGTCCCAATTGCCATTGTTGGCCCACCCAATGTTGGAAAGTCAACTTTATTGAATTGTTTGTTAAACGAAGACAAAGCCATCATAAGCTCAATAGCCGGGACCACGCGTGATAGTATTGAAGATGAAATTACATTAGACGGGGTTTGTTTTCGATTTATTGATACTGCTGGAATTCGAGAAACAGAGGACACCATTGAAAAAATAGGAATCCAAAAAACAAAAGACAAAATAGCGTTAGCCGCTTTTGTATTACACCTTGTTGATCCAACAGATTATGCGCTTAATAAAGACATTTTATCAGAGAATTTAAAAGCATTCAACAAACAATATCCGAACAAGAAACTAGTAGTTGTTTTTAATAAAGAAGATCAAAATCACACAATTACAGTTCCAGATCAAATAGAACGTTATCCTACAGTTTCTATAAGCGCTAAGATGAATTCCAATCTACCCCAATTAATCGACTTGCTTACCAAACACTTTAAACTGAATCCAACACAAGATCAGAGTATTATCACCAATTCTAGGCATTATGGATCACTATACGCCGCTCAAAAAGAAGTTACAGCAATACAGACAGGTTTGAGTAATGGATTGAGTGGTGACCTTCTAGCTATTGACCTTAGACAGGCACTTTATCACTTGGGAGAAATCACTGGCGAAGTAACCAATGATGAATTACTAGGAAATATTTTTGCTAATTTCTGTATTGGAAAGTAACGTACTATTCTTTTAGTTACTTATACCTGAAAACACGAGTTAATTAGGCCTTATTGTTAACAACTAGTTTCCTTTAATTTCATTTAATATTGTATTTTAGTGTACGAAAAGTGTACGAGAAATTTATTCGTACATATAATTGATACAAATGGCGACAATAACACAAACGAAAATCAACTCAACATCGAAAAAAAATAAAGGCCAATATGTTGTAAGGTTTAGAATTTATTTTGATAAGGATAATATCCAATTTAAAACCGCAAGTGATGTAATGTTTTGGAGAAGAGCTGATACTCAAGAGAAAAAGAAACAGAACGCAAAATCAACTGAGATTATCAAACAGCGTGAAAATGCTTTAAAAGACAAGTATAACACTGCCATATTTAACTCTGTATTAATAAATGGTGAGAATACTCAATTTTTTCAACATTTTGATTCTGTAATGAAAACAAGAGGTGCAACTAACACCAATACCATGAACGGATATAGCAGCTTAAAGAAAATGCTTCAAAAATTCTGCTCCATAAATAATATTCCTCTTAACATTAAACTCAACCAGATTAATAAAAAGTTTGTTATTGATTTTAAAACTTGGATAATCACCGAGGCAAAGACTACCAGTGGTCAATCATTCAAATCATCAACTCAAAATCAAAGATTTAATCAGTTTGCTGTTGTTCTTAATGATGCTGTGGATAACGAACTTATTGCATCAGCACCATCAAAGGGAGTAAAAGCACCAGAGCGAGGAAAAGAAGAAATGGTTTATTTAACAATTGATGAGATTTACCAAATGAGAGATTGGGAAAAAAGAGATACCGTAAAGCCCATGCTATACAAAGGATTCCTTTTTGCCTGTTTCACTGGATTACGTGGAGGCGACATAAGTACTCTCAAGTGGAAACATATAGTTGAAGAGAATGGCATAACAATGATTAATCTAATTACTGAAAAAAAGAAAATTCAAATACGTTTTAAATTACCTCAACAAGCAATAGATGCTCTACCAGAGCGAAAAGACAAAGACGATAATGTGTTTACAAATTTCCGATACACAGCTCACACTAACCAACAGTTGAAAATGTGGGCGTTACAATGTGGAATCCAAAAAAAAATAACTTCACACACAGCTAGGCACTCCTTTGCGGTGCACCAGTTAAAAAACGGAACGACAATGTATCATTTGTCAAAACTATTAGGGCATAGCTCCAGTGTAACCACTGAAAGACACTATGCTGATTACGCAACAGAAGATTTAGATATAATAATTGATAATGTTTATGGCAACAAATAAAAGACTTAATCCGATGGACTTTTCGCTTAAGAGCTACTCCAAAGAAGAACTTATAAATGAAATTCTAATTCTAAGAGCCGAAATAGCAGTTTTTAAAAACTGGAAAGGAGACGGATATAAGCCGAACCAAAAAAATAATAACCCCTTAAATCTCGAAATTAATAAGGGTGAGAATGTGTCAGAGTACACGGCTTTCTTTAGTAAACTGTCAATTTCACTCTGGATGCGTGGTGCTATAAGAAAAGAGGACTCCAATAAATTTCAACAAGCATTTACACCTTTGGGGACTACTCTCAATAAGTGTGAATGGCTTTTATCAAAAGTTTTGTGCGTTTATCTAATTGAGGTTTTATTTGATAAAAAAATATTACACAACCATTCTGATCCTCAAACAGCAAAGAACTTTGGAATTAAAAATTCAAAAAGTTTAAGGCATTATTATCATACAAATGAAAATAAGCATCCTATTACAAACTATGGCGTTCCCAAAGGCTATGAGATGATTGATCAAGCTGTTGAAGGTGCACTAGAAATGACAGATATAACTCCAATTAGATTTACATCTTAATATCAGATGAACTAAAAATTAAATTAAGATTAATTGGTATTGATTCTTTGTAGCCCTACCCATGTTTAGAAATCAGATAATGTTTGGAAACTTTTGGCTTTTAATGTGTCCCAGTGTCCCAATCCTCAGGGATGGGAAAGGGGACAAAATTATTTCCCATCACATTACAAACTTTCCCTAAACAACACCACCTAAAACGACTTCAAGGGAATCTTAGGGTTAAGGCTATGATATCGATGAATTAGAAAGGATTTGGGTTGTTTCTATTGGTGCAAAATAAAAGTTTCAAAAAGAACTTAACTCCTCAAGTATTTTTTTTTGGAGTTGCCTATTATATTCTAAAGCACCCTTAACAAAATTATTATATGAAAGTTTAATATAAATCATATTATTAAGATGCCCTCTAAAAACTTTATCATCTCTAATTTGATTTAAAATATTTTCAGAAATTGAAAAATAGGGCATATTTATAGGACCAAATTCCGTCCTTTTATTTTGTAAAACGGAATCTATTTCAAAATTTTCTAGTATATAGTTTAGTCTTCTAAACATTAATCTTTCATCAGCTTCGCTCTGATCGATTATAAAATCATAATCATTTCTATAATATTTTAAAATACCTGTTATTAAATCTTGATTTGCAAATCCCTCAATTAATCCAGTTGCAATTAGTGATTTTATTGCAGTGTCATTTAGAAAAGTACCAAAGTATGGTATTGTAAGATTATAAATATCATTGTTTATCTCTCTATCTAAAATATTATTTGATGCATTTATTTGTTTCTGATTTGTATCTAAAGTTAACTCAAAAATAGTTTCATCAAGCTTGAGGTCAGTCAAAACTCTCTCTAATCCTTCTTTTTGTCTTTCACTGTTTTCCTTATTATTTGATAACTGTTGCAATGAAAATGATATGGTAATTCCCAAAAAAACAACTAAAAATTCTAATATATACTTAAAAAAATATTTTTTCATAAAATCGAATTTAGGAACAATAAGTTACATATCAAATCTTAACCCTCTGTTTCAATAGTAAAACCGTATTCTAAAACCCATACCCCTGTATTTTGATTAATGCTGGATACAAACTTTTAGCTTTTAAATACAATGTCATAGTCCACATCTTTACCTATATGCTTAGAAACATATTTGCAAACCTATTCGTTATTATAGACTGGCTGATAGTCTCCAAACGAACTGCATCTATTATAAATGTTAGTCTAACTTATTTAAGAGAACTAGAAAACCCTCACTTTAGCTGTTGCTTTCGGTGGGGGTTTTTTATGACTTGTTTTTTTTTGTTACATCATTTGCATCATGTCGGCTTGTATCTGTAAGTTCTTTTTTGTGAGACCTTATTATTATTCTTAAGTAAAAAAAGATATAAGAAATAAATATTATTGAACCAATAACAAACATTATCATATTATTCATAACATTTTGTTTTTATCATCATTCCTTCTTTGTCTAATAACTATGGCAAAAGCTAAAATTGTTACTGGCCAGAGCCCAACATATAAACCTTCTAATTCATTTCCAGAGAACCATAGAGTTATTGAATACAAAAAACTTAAAAAGGCTAAAATAACTGGATAGTATTTTTCTAAAAAAATCATAATTCTATATTATAATGTTAATTACATTACTAATGTACAAAACTATTCATTGAACTACAATGGTAAAATTAATAACCCCCCGAAGTAAGAAGCCATACTTTATATGTCATAAAAGCAATTGGAATCATCATTAATATTAACTTAAATGGTATTGGCATTTTATTGTATAATTCTTCCATTATTTTTTTATGACAGCGCAATATACAAAACTGTTTTCAAAGCTTGTTTTCATTAACTGAAGTCTTTTGAAGATTTAGACGGTTTTACTAGTGTTAATCGACAAATAAAATAAGCATTTGAAAAGCATACTCATTAATCCGCCTCTAATTGATTTTAGGGGTGTTTTCTATTTAGTCGCTTTTCTTAAAGTAGTATTTCCATACAAGCATAGAAGCACCGACACCAAAAATAAAAGCACCTGAAGGATAGCAATTAAATTTGAAGCCATTATTTAAAAAATGACTTAATATGAGAAGTAACCCAATTGATGAATAAACTTTAGCTTAGTCTCCTAAGCTGCAAACATAAATATAAACTCCCCGATAATCATAGGTTTTATTTTTATAGGTATCCGTATTGTCAAATATATATCTGAATTATATTCATAAATATTCTTGTGTTTTTGTTGCTTCTACTAATTTTAGGGTCAACCAACCACTTATTCCTCCTATGACTAACAAAATCAATGCTCTGGAATAACTACCTAACACCATATGACCCACACTAAACAAAAGACTGTTCAAAAAAATGGATCCAAATACAAATCCAAGCCAAGAATTTCGTGAACTACTCGTGTCAACAAGTTCAGGAACTTGGACCGATATAGGTCCCCACCAACCTTTGGGGCGCACTTTTTTATAGAAGGAAAGCAGTTTGTCATTGTCTACTGGCCTGGTAGCAAAGGTAACCACAAGACTAATGATGGTACACAATATGAGAATAACCGTTGCGCGAATAAGTGCAACATCATCTTGGTACCATCCGTTGACCCGCGCTAGAACCGTATCATTGACCAATCCAAAGTCATGCATCCATTTAATCCATAAAAACCCATTTGCTAAGAACAAGGCTGAGATCATACTTGTAATTTCGGACCATGCATTGATACGCCACCAAAACCAACGCAACATAAGAATGATAGCGATACCAGAAACTATTTCTATAATGTAAATCCATGCCCCCGCAATACTGTCCATTTGCCATGCAGCAACCGCAGATAGCAGCAATAAGATTACAATACTTAGCCGAGAAACAAATAAGTAGTGACTTTCATTGGCTTTTGTATTGATAAATCGTTTGTAAATATCATTAACCATATATGAACCGCCCCAACATAAATGGGTGTCTACAGTACTCATAAAAGCTGCCATGAAGGCCACTACCAAAAGTCCTTTTAATCCTTCAGGTAGCACGGCATTAATCATCATCGGATATATCAATTCAGGATCAGCCGACAATGCTGTTGAAGCTTCAGAAATTGGTAAAATAACAATCGAACCTAAACCGACAACAATCCACGGCCAAGTAAGAATAATCACCCCAGCAACAGCAAACCACAATGATGCTTTGATCGCGTGCTTTTCATTCTTCGCAGAAAACAGGCGTTGCACAATATAACCATCCCCTTGCGCCTGTCCCAGCCATAAAACACCAATAAGGCAAACAAAGGATATCATTTCGGTGACTCCAATATGCGATAGATCAGGAAACATATCCAATACTCCCGCTGGTGCATCAGTTCTTGCCGCAATTTGAGTTGCCAATTTTTTGGGTCCACCCACCTGAACCAAAACCAAAATTGCGAATATAACGTTACTAATAGCACCTGCAGAAAAATGCAGCATATCTAAAATGACAACTCCCTTGATTCCAGAAGTTAAGGTATGCACTAGCGCAAATGTCAAGGTAATCCCAAGCGCGAGTTCAGCACTCCAACCCAACATAATATTCGAAAATTTAATCATCGCGAGAATCACCCATCCTAAAGAAATACAGTTTTTAAAAATTCCGAAGAATCCAGCAGTAAAACCCCTGAGTACCGATGCCGATTTACCACTATAGCGTAGCTCAATCATTTCAGCATCGGTTAGTATTTCAGCCCTTCGCCAATATTTAGCGTAGAAAAAGACCATCATCAAAATGCCCGTACCCAGATACCACCAAAGCCAATTACCATAAATGCCTTTGCTACGAACCAATGCAGTAACTGCCAAAGGAGCGTCTGTAGCAAACCAGGTTGCTGCAATCGATGTACCCAAAAGCCACCAAGGCAAGTTGCGTCCTGCTACAAAAAAATCAGTAATGTTTTTTGATTTATGTTTCGCTACAAAAAAGGCAATCCCTATCGAAAATATCATATAGGAACTAATAACAACCCAATCAAGGAATTCAAGCCCTGTAGGTACAATATTTTCTAAGTTTTCTGAAAGTATCATTTAATTCAACGGGGGAAGTACCTCTTTTTGTAATGTCAGCATTTCATGGCACATATCTACTGCGTTTCGATAGGAGTTTACCGTGGGTTCTATCAAGATGGCCTGCAGCAATTTGTCTTTGGATTGTTCATCATAGGCTTCGACCAACAATTGGTGAATACTTGCATGCAAGCGAATGGTTGATGCAATACCTTCCGGAATAGGCTTCATGGCAATCGGTTGAATACCTGAAGCATCACAATAAGCCGGAAGTTCTACTACTAAATCATCGGGTAAGTTGGGAATTGCCCCCATGTTAGGTACATTTACAGCTTCAAGCCATTGTTTTTCATTACTCATCACTGACTCCATAATTTGGGTGGCTATCTCGCCAGAGCTCTTAAAACTACCGTCATCATTTTCCAATTGTATTTCTTCCGTACTACCAACAGGTAAAAGCTTTTTACTCCAATCTTTGGTCCATTCTCTTTGATAATCAACACGGTCAACTGTATACACTCCTTCTGGAATTTGATTGTTCTCCCATGGATGGCCTTCATAAGGGTCATAAAAAAATTGCAATTGTGGAATCACAAATTCTTCTGCCCAGCGAATATACTCTCCATAGTGATTGGAAGCAGGCGAAGGCCATTGGCCAAAACGTCTAAATAGAATTCTACCCAAAGCCATTTCGTGCCATTTGGCCAACCAATCTCCTTTTTGTTCGATCTCCCGCAATTTTGGATACAGATCTTCTCCTGTAGATTTTTGTATGATTTCTTGAAACCAAGTGAAGTGATTGATGCCGCAGGCTTTGGTTTGTAAATCGTTTAAGGGAACAGCTAATAATTCAGACAATTGTTCTCTGCCCATAAAAACGCCATGACATAAACCAACAGTTTTAATAGAAGTTAATCTAGTTAACGCTTCACAAATTTTATGCTCTGGATTCGAAAAATTCAAAAGCATAGCATTAGGGCATAATTTTTCCATAGCCCTAGCCAAATCCATAATAACTTTGATATTTCGTAGTGCGTGAAAAAGCGAACCTATTCCACCATTCTCACCGTATACTTGCTTAAATCCATATTTTTTGGGAATATGAAAATCTTGTGACCAGTATACATTGCGATCTTTTTCGAGGGCACAAATTACAAAATCAGCTTCTTTTATAGCTTCGTCTCTATTCGTTGTAGCTATAATCTTAGCTTTGCGATTTAGTTTCTCATTGACATGTTCACCATGCTTGACCACATGATCTAAGTGGTTAATTTCAATATCCATCAAGTGAATTTCCAAACCATTTTGACACAGTGTTGTGCTCATCAAAATGTCTTGAACGATAATAGGTCCGAATTGTAAACTGCCCGCCCCGATGTAGGCTATTTTTATCATAATATACGATTCTTTTTAAAAGCTAAATTTATTAATAGCTCTTTATGTTTAATAATATAGATCATAAATCTTCCTTTAAGAAAATAATTTTCATGACTTGAACCTGTCTTTTTTGTACACCATAAAACTAAAAAAGAAGAAACAAGAAGGTAAAATAGAGTGACAACCCAATCAAAATAATGTAATTGCATATTAAGATAAATTAATGGTATTAGGATCAATGAATGTAGAACAATTTTGATGATTATGAAGTATTGATGCAGGAAAGGAATTATAATCTTTTTTTTTAATGAAACTTTCATAGGTCTGCTGTTTATTTTCCCCTGAAATAAGTAAAATAACTTCTTTTGAATCCATTATTTCTTTTATTCCAATACTTATTCCGTGAGTAATTAATTGTTTAGACTTTTCCAACATTGCATGATTTAAACTAGCAGATGATAACTTTTGAATACCAAATAATTGATTCTTTTTTGTGCCAGGTTCATTTAAAGCTAAATGCCCATTTTCACCAATTCCCAAAATACATATGTCAAGAGATTTTTTAATTAGATATTTTTGATATTTAATTAATTGATTTTCATCTTCAAAAGTTAGACCATCTATCATAAAACAATTTTTAACATCTAGTTTCCATGGAACAATAACATTATTAATAATGTAATAATGACAAGAATTTTTTTCATTAATAGAAACCCCTTTCCATTCGTCCAATTGAAAAATATAGATTTTGGCTCTTAATTCAGGTTCATTTTTGAGCTTTTCTCCAATTAGAGAATATATTTTAGTTGGACTAAAGCCAGTTGCAATTCCAATTAAAGTTTTTTCATTCACTCTTATTTGTGACATTATTTTGTTTACTATGGAATCTAGATAATCAGAGTAATTTAAAAATGAATTAATTTTCATATAAACATATTAAAATAACAAGTTAATATATTTACTATTTATAACCCTAAAGATAAATAAGAAAACTAGTAAAAGTTATTAATTAACTCATTCCGTTTATTGTTTTTTTAACATTCTTGTTTGTGTTCAAATAAGAATATCCTAATTTATATATAATATTTTATAGGATTTAGATGAACTTAAGTAATTGTTGATTTGATTTAAAACAAGTTTTTTTAATCTTCTGACAAATCTGGGATGGTTAATGCTTTCTTCATTTGATATGAAAAGGGATTGAATTTAAAAACTATACTTTGATAAAAGCTTATCCCAACTCCATTTTTTCTTTCATAAACAATTTAAATGACCGCTAAGGTTTTAAATCACTTAGATACAGGAACAAGTTGTGAGCTTAAATCAGGTTTTACATTGAACTTATCTAGAGGGAACATTGGTCTTTGGATTCTTCTATAAACTAGTCTATTCAAATCTTGATCAACTCCACCCGGGGTTAATGCCATAATCCAACCCTTATTTATATTGTATAGCTCGGGAACTAAGTATCCGATTTTTACAATTATAATGTCAGTTTCACGTGGGTTTAAATCCAAATCAATAAAATCTTTTTCATAGTGATAGGGCTTTCTTTTCTTGGTTACAATTACTGAAATGCTTCCCGTTTTAACAACAATCTCTGTTTCTGCATATTGATCCCCTGTTTTGATGGATTGAATAATTCCTTTTAAATGTATTGGGCCAGCGAATCGATCATCTACTGTAGCTCCAACAAAACCTTCAACATAGGAACCAACCTCTAGGTTTGCAGCATTTTCAATTAAATTTGGGCCTGGTATCGAAGCGTAGATTACTGAGCGACCTTCAGGGTTTTTAAATTCATCTCTTAGTAATAACTCATTTAGTGTCCATGTTACATCTCCAGCTCCACCAGCAGTAGGATTATCTCCCATATCACTTATTATATAGGGCTTTGTATTGCTGTTTATAGCAAGTTCTAGACTTTTATCTAAACTTCCAACGGGCGCAACAAATTCAAATAGATCTCTTGCTTCCCAGAAGCTGTTGGCAAGCTGTTCGGCAGATTTATTAACGGCCTCTTGATCATCGCCCGTTACAACCACCACTCCGTGATTTCTTGGCTCATCTGCCCATGCATAACCGACCCATATGGCAGCGTCAACAACACCCTCAACTTTTGAAGCGGGTTCTACTTTGGCGTAAAGACTTTTTCCGGGTTCTATTCGAGTACTCGTTTTTTCGCCTGGTAAGAGTATAGGAACTACAATTCTAGCTTTATAAAGGGGTTTTCCTTTGCCCTTTTCTAGCCGCTCAAGTAAGTTGTCGACTGCTCTTTTTTTAGACGCTAGGGCGTCTTCATGTGGGGCCATCCTATAGCAGGTTATTAGGTCGGTTTCCTTCGCTAATGTATAGGACACATTTCCATGTAGATCCATTGAGGTTGAAATTAATGTTTCAAAGCCAATAACATCTCGAATTCTTTTGATAAAATCTCCTTCTGGATCGTCAAGACCGACAACACTCATGGCACCATGAATATCAAAAAATAGTCCATCATAGGGTAAATTCTCTTCTAACATGTTTAGTGTTTTCTGCACTAAAGACTCGTAGGCTTCTCTAGTTACTATTCCCCCGGGTAGGGCATGACCTCTGAGTGTTGGAATCCATTGAGCACGATTTCTATTGATAGAATCTTTTTGTAAAAAGGGATAAAATGAAAAAACATCCTCTCCAATACGTGCTTTAAAATCTTCTTCTTTTGTAAAAGCAGGGGAGAAGGTACTCGATTCGATTGCAAGACCAGCGATGGCAATTCGCGGTTTTACTAGGTTGTTGCTACAAGAATATAGGAGGAGTAAGAAAACACAGCTAAGAATAGTTTTTTTCATTTTAATAAGTGTTTTTACGAATTGAATTTTGGTTCAATTACATAGCAATATAATAAAACAAATTTGAGTTGTTTCGGAATTATATAACCTAAATTTTAATTTTAACCTCTCTAATGAATTCCAACTTTAAATGATTTTATTTCAATCAGCCAAATTAATCGCCTTACAATATGTTTTGCTAAGAGTGAAACTGGAAGTAGATGTGGTTGAAAATTAGTTACACTTCAGGTATATTATTAGCGTCTTCAATTTTGACCGCATCAGTCATGGCAAGCCTTAGTGTGATACTAAGTTCAGCTGAACTGACATTAGGATTCATACTTCTTTATCAAAACACAAAATTTAAAGTATACCTTGAAGCTTTATCTCCATACGGGTATACAGGATTTACTAATTAGATGATGCAGGGAGTGCCTGGAGTCTTGATTTTTTCGAACTGGGCTTTTGGATCTGTTTTCGATGGTTTGGGTTTAACAGCATTATTTTCGTTTGGAATTGCTATTTATATCATACATGGTATAATTAGTACACACTAGTTGCAATATTATATGTATGGCCCTTTGGAATGGCTTTGACGTTCATTAACCTATTTAAAAATTTAGCTCTACAAGAAAAGTATTTAATAAAATAGAGGAAGTCTATTGGGCTTGACTTAGTAATAGCAAGGTGGGATATTATTTAATTATAAGACTTGAAAACCTAAAAAGACACAAGGAATATTTTAAACCTTTTTATTTTTTAGAATTAAGGTATTCTGATGGAGTACAGTGTTTTAGTATTTTGAAGACCCTATTGAAATTTTCTTGTGAGCTAAATCCAACACTTTCTGCTAGCGCCTCCATAGAATAGTTTTTTAAATAACCTTCATCTATGGATTTGACTGCATGATTTATTCTGTATGAATTAATATACATTGGAACGCTCATATCAGAATATAATTTAATACTTTTTCTAACTAATTCACTTCTTATGCCAGTTTGTGTGGTAATAGTTGCCGATGTGTATTTAGAATTAAGAAAATAATTTTTTTGTGCAAATAAAGATTCAATCTTGTGATATAAAACCTTGAGGCTTTGATCTAATTCGACTGAATTTTTGATTTGGATAATTCCATTTAATATTTTAGGTTTTATAATCAAAAACATAACGGTAAATATTCCCAATAACTTGATGAGAATAATGGCAATGGGCGACTTAATATTTAATAAAAAT
>ENA-OQVM01001888-OQVM01001888.1-marine-metagenome-genome-assembly--contig:-NODE-1888-length-26065-cov-6.568339_pt1 | contig 26065 bp, 29 predicted proteins | sample MGYA00237776_ERZ505498 | MGnify/ENA primary metagenome ERZ505498 (study PRJEB26159, sample SAMN06265151) | marine metagenome | isolation source: Helgoland LTER site | place: Germany:Helgoland, sampling...
CCTTCAAGGCTTTCAAGAAGTGCCGTTTCTTCACCGCAGATATACGCCCCTGCCCCGTGGGTCAGGTAGATATCAAATGGCCAACCGGATTTAGCCGCATTCGGCCCAACCAGCCCAGCGGCATAGCATTCGTCGATGGCGGCTTGCAGCGCCTCTTTTTCGCGAATGTACTCGCCGCGGATGTAGATGTAGCAGGCATTCGCGTTCATTGCGAAGCTCGCAATCAGGCACCCTTCGATCAGCGTGTGCGGATCGTGGCGCATGATTTCGCGGTCTTTACATGTGCCGGGCTCGGATTCGTCTGCGTTCACAACCAGATATGCCGGACGCCCATCGCTTTCCTTTGGCATGAAAGACCATTTCAGGCCGGTCGGGAAACCCGCCCCGCCACGGCCGCGCAGGCCAGAGGCTTTCATTTCATTGATGATCCAGTCACGGCCCTTCTTAATGATGGCCGCTGTGCCATCCCAATGGCCACGTGACTGTGCGCCCTTCAGAGTACGGTCATGCATCCCGTAAAGGTTTGTGAAAATCCGGTTCTCATCTTTGAGCATTACTGATCGCCCTTGTCGTTTTGGCGCGCGCGCCACAGTTGGAATGTCTGCCACAGGGCAAACCCGAAACCGGCGAGCGCTGCAAGGTCAAAAAGTGCCCGTGTCCGCATGGACCAGCCGTATTCGACCCCGATCAGTGTCACCAAGACCCAAAAAACACCAACCCCGGCCATAAGCAACGCGGCGCGTTGTCCTGCCCGGGCTTGGTTTGTTTTTCCATGTGGGGTCATAGCGTTTGCAGTCGTTTAGTAAACGCCGCCCTTATCAACCTTTTTGGAAAACTCTGTCGTGCCACCGGCCGCAAGCGTTTTTGCCTGTGGTACCCACTCATCACGTGTGGCGCGGCCTTTAAAGCCAGCGAGGTTACCATCCATCCAAGCCTGCTCTTTCGGGCCCCAGCTTGCGATTTGGTCAAAATGGTAAATGCCCATTTCGTGCAGTGTTTTTTCAAGCTTTGGACCGACACCTTTGATCTGCTTAAGATCATCAGGGCCACCTTCACGTGCCGCACTCAAGAATTCAGGTGTGCCATCGCCGGATGATGCGGGCGCTTCAGCTGCAGGCGCAGGGGCCGCTTTTGCGGCAGGTGCAGGTGTCGCCGCAGGCTTTGGTGCGGCAGCAACTGGCGCTGATTTGACCACAGGTGCCGCGGCCTGATTTGGCCCAGCTGCAGGCGCGCGCCATCCGATCATCAAAACGATCGCGGCAATCACGCCGACCACGCCACCGATACATGCGGCCGCAAAAAACGAGAAATCGTAAAGAACAAATGCAACCCCAGCTGCAATAATGGCAAACAATGCCGCGACGGCAATGATGCCTTGGCTGATTGGTGCTGTATCTTTCATCGTGTCTTCTCTCCCTCAGGTGGCCGCGCTGGCAGCCCTTGCAGACATAACGCGCGGCATGCGTCGAAACGACCCAAGTACACGTCCTGCACCATCTCTACCCGAAACTTTGTCGTTCGGTAAAGAAATACTGCAATTCGCCCCACTTAAGCGGGGGTGTACGTGCCAGTTAGCCCAATCAAACCGCAGTTACTCGGCTTTGGCCAGCTCTGCCGCCTGTGCCATCCAATTATCACGCGCGATGCGGCCTTTAAATTTCAGGCGGCTGTCGACCCACGCAATTTCATCCGCAGTCCAACCAGCAATTTGATCAAAATGCCAAAAGCCCAGTTCATTCAGAACACCTTCCAGTTTGGGACCAACGCCACTGATCTTTTTAAGATCGTCAGCACCGCCATCACGTGGGGCAGTCAGTGTTTCAGGAGCAACCTCTTTTGAGGCAACATCTGGCGCTACTTTGGCCGCAGCCTTCACTGGTGCCGCTTTCACAGTCTTCGGTTTCGGAGTCGTGGCCTTTGCCTTTGGCGAAGGTGCGGCTTTGGCGTCTTTGACCCATGGAGTCAGCAAGGGCACTTCGGTGCCGTCGATCCGCTTGACCGTGTCACCAATGTCGGTGGCCAGTTGCGCGCTCGCGTTATATTTGGTCTTGCCGCTGTCATAGTCTTTCAGGCTTGTCAGCCCTTTCAATGGCTCAGCCGCGAAACGGCCATTCTGCGGACCGGGCGTGGGCACGCGACCAGCGGCCAGCTCGTCAATGATTTCGGACAGGCGTTCGGCGGTCAGATCTTCGTAGTAATCCTTGCCAATCTGGGCCATCGGCGCGTTCGCACAGGATCCAAGGCATTCGACCTCTTCCCACGAAAACTTACCGTCCGCCGACAGCGCATGCGCCTTATCCGCGATTTTGTCCTTACAGACACCGATCAAGTCTTCGGCACCGCAGATCATGCAAGACAATGTCCCGCAGACCTGAATATGCGCGACAGAACCGACGGGCTGCAGTTGGAACATAAAATAGAACGACGCCACTTCCAGCGCGCGGATATAGGCAAGGTCAAGCATTGCTGCAACATGCTCAATCGCAGGACGGCTCAACCAGCCTTCTTGCTCCTGCGCGCGCCACAGAATTGGAATGATCGCCGAAGCCTGCCGGCCTTCGGGGAATTTCTTCATCTGCGCTTCGGCCCACTCTTGGTTGGCTGGCGTAAAGGCGAATGTCTCGGGCTGGTCATGATATAGGCGGCGTAGCATACGGTCTTTCCGGTCACATCGTTGTGGTGAAACAGGTTTCACCAAATTTCCATTTGTCCCCTAGCATACCGGCCACGCCGGGCAAGGGATTTGTCGTCAGGCGCAAGCCCCCGAAGTCACGCGAAAGGCTTGGCCGTCAATCTCGCCCCGCCCTTCTGCGCGCAGTTCCGTCATCACACGCGCGAGGTCTTCGCGCGAAAGCACGGCATCTGCCATCACCAGTTCTGTATTCGCACTTGTCAACATGCAGCCACTGGCCGCAACGCTGGTCACGAAACGCTCTTTGGCGGATAGCGGCGCTTCCATTGGCGCGGGGGCGGGTGTTGGCGCAGGCAACGGGATGATGATCGGCACCGCGCAGGCCGAAAGTGTCAGGCAGGAAATAAGGCTTATGGCGCGGATCATGTCGGGTGCCCTTCTCAATTCTCAGCTGCGACAGGCGCAATGCTGAACACATCCGTCAGCCCGTAGACCAAAATGAACACAGATACGGCCAACCCTGACACACCACCAATAAAGATACCTGCCATCCGGCCGCGGAACATACGCGAAACAAATGCAGATACAAAGAACCCAAGCGCTACAAGTAGGCCAAGGAAAAGATCACCAATGGTCATCGGTCAATCTCTCCGAATACAACATCCATTGTCCCGATGATTGCGCTGACGTCGGCCAGCTGGTGACCTTTGCAAATATAGTCCATCGCTTGCAAGTGAAGATAGCCCGGCGCACGCAGCTTGGCGCGATAAGGCTGGTTTGTTCCGTCAGCCACCAGATAGACGCCGAATTCGCCTTTTGGCGCTTCAACGGCGGCATAGACCTCGCCCTCTGGCACGTGGAACCCTTCGGTGTAGAGTTTGAAGTGGTGGATCAGCGCCTCCATCGAGGTCTTCATCTCGCCACGTGTGGGCGGCGTCATCTTGCCACGGGCCATGATATCGCCCTTCTCAACGCGCAGCTTTTCGCAGGCCTGACGGATAATATGCACCGACTGGCGCATTTCTTCCATGCGGCAAAGGTAGCGGTCATAGCAGTCGCCGTTCTTGCCCACGGGGATCTGGAATTCAAATTCGTCGTAGCACTCGTATGGCTGTGCGCGGCGCAAATCCCAAGCAAGGCCAGAGCCGCGGACCATGACGCCGGAAAAACCCCATTCCTGAATGTCTTCTTCAGTCACAATGCCAATATCAGCGTTGCGTTGTTTGAAAATACGGTTCTCCGTCAGCAGGCCATCAATATCTTCGAGAACCTTGGGGAACTCAATGGCCCAAGTATCGATGTCTTCGACAAGCTGGTCAGGCAGGTCCTGATGCACACCGCCGGGGCGGAAATAGGCCGCGTGCAGACGTGCGCCGCAAGCGCGTTCGTAAAATACCATCAGCTTTTCACGCTCTTCAAAGCCCCACAGCGGTGGGGTCAGTGCGCCAACGTCCATCGCTTGGGTAGTCACGTTCAGCAGGTGGTTGAGCACACGGCCAATCTCTGAATAGAGAACGCGGATCAGCGACGCACGACGCGGCACTTCGGTCTTGGTCAGCTTTTCGATGGCCAGACACCAGGCATGTTCCTGGTTCATTGGCGCCACATAATCCAGCCGGTCAAAATATGGCAGGTTCTGCAGATAAGTCCGGCTTTCCATCAGCTTTTCGGTGCCACGGTGCAACAGGCCGATGTGCGGATCGCAGCGCTCTACGATTTCGCCGTCCAGCTCAAGCACCAGACGCAAAACGCCGTGAGCCGCAGGGTGTTGCGGGCCGAAGTTGATGTTGAAGTTTCTGATCTGCTGCTCATCCGTCGCCGCATCAGTCGATCCATCATCGTAGATATTTGTACGGATATCACCGTCCATCATGGCTTAAGCCCTCGCTAGATTGTCTTGCCACCGCTGTGGCAGGGGCCCGACATTGCGGGCCACCCATTCGTAGTGTTCATTCAACAGCCCCAACGCACGGGGTCGCAATTTGTCCAGCATCACAACCTCTGATCCTTCATTGACCGGACGCGCGACCGTGGCTGTGACGGGTCTGATCCCTAAAAACGCGCAGACCTTTGCCAGTCCTTCGACAGTAAACAGATCTTCGGTAAATTGCACCAGAAGACGTCCCTCGGGGATTACGCGCCGCAGCTTGCGTATAATCTTTGGGTAATCGCCCCGCGCCAGAATATGCGTCTCGTGGCCCCGGTTAAGCATGCGGTAAAGGATGTTGTTCGATTTTTTCTCGTACTGCTCGTGTTCCTGCCGCTGCCGCCGCGCCTGCATCCGAATATGCGACCAAAGCCGGTCCAGCGGATCACGGATCAGATAAAGAAACTTTGTTGTGGGTGACAGATCACGCATACGTGCGAGATCATCATCAGAGAGCATTGCATAGTTCGGGGTGATATCGCCAACCACTACCGCTGCGTCTCGCCCTTCCATCAGCCAAGCCGCATAGGCGCTGTCTTCAGAACGATCGCCCACTAGCGTCTTGATCAATGCTTTCATATCAGTGATGCGACGGTCCATATTATCGACTTGCCATCCACGACCTTCGCCTTCGGCCGCAGTCTTGGCTGCGCGCATTTCATGCAAGCGCACACGGTAAGTCGCCACCTGCTTCTCGCAGGATTCTGTATCGAATGTATCCCAATAATGGGCCTCTTTCACCGCAGGCATAGCGCACTGAGGATGATCATGCAGGTAGCGATAAAGCCACGTAGTCCCGGCCTTTGTTGCGCCGATGCCGTAAAGAAGGGTTGGCGCGGCCATCAGCCTGCCTTCTCTTCTTTCTTTTCATCACCCGGCAGGATGTACTCGGCACCCTCCCACGGCGACATAAAGTCGAACTGGCGGTATTCCTGCACGAGGCTGACAGGTTCGTAGACCACGCGCTTTTGCACTTCGTCATAACGCACTTCGGTATAGCCCGTCGTCGGGAAATCCTTGCGCAGCGGGTGCCCACGGAAACCATAATCCGTGAGGATGCGCCGCAGATCAGGGTGGCCGGAAAACAAGATACCAAACATATCAAAGACTTCGCGCTCAAACCAATTGGCCGACGGATGCACTGACATGATAGACGGCATCATATCTTCTTCGCGGATCTGAACGCGCAACCGAATCCGGTGGTTCTGATACATGCTCAGAAAGTGATAAACGACGTCAAACCGCTTTGCCCGGCTGGGGTAATCCACAGCCGTGATATCGACCAGAGACGTAAATTTGCAGGTCGCGTCGGATTTTAGAAAATCGACAAAGCTAACCAGCGATGAAGGTGCAACCGTCACAGTCAATTCGTCATGGGCGACCTCCCACGAAAGGACGCAATCCGTACGCTTCATCTCAAGGTGCGCGCCGAGTTCTTGCAGGGCTTCAGTCATATCTAAATCCTTTCACACGCCTTAGCGTACGATTGTTCCGGTCCGGCGCATTTTACGCTGCAGCTGAAGGATGCCATACAAAAGCGCCTCTGCCGTTGGCGGACAGCCCGGCACGTATACATCTACAGGCACGATGCGGTCGCAACCGCGCACGACGGAGTAGCTGTAGTGATAATAGCCACCCCCATTCGCGCAGGACCCCATCGAGATCACGTAACGCGGTTCTGGCATTTGGTCGTAAACCTTGCGCAAAGCAGGCGCCATTTTATTGGTCAACGTGCCGGCCACGATCATGAGGTCAGACTGGCGTGGGGACGCGCGTGGCGCCGTGCCAAACCGCTCAAGATCATAGCGCGGCATGGACGTATGCATCATCTCAACTGCGCAACAGGCCAAACCAAAGGTCATCCAGTGTAACGATCCGGTGCGCGCCCAGTTCACGATGTCAGCGGTAGAGGTCACAAGGAAACCCTTGTCCTGCAACTCAGAATTAATCAGCTGCGCGCCGTGCTCTTTGTCAGCACCCACAGAGGTTCCAGTCATCACTCCCATTCGAGCGCCCCTTTCTTCCATTCGTAGGCAAAGCCAATCGTGAGCACGCCCAAGAACACCATCATCGACCAGAAGCCGACCATGCTAATGTCTTGGAAAGCGACCGCCCAGGGGAACAGGAACGCAACCTCAAGATCAAAAATGATAAATAAGATCGCAACCAGATAGAATCGGACATCAAACTTCATCCGGGCATCATCAAAGGCGTTAAAACCACATTCGTAGGCGGACACTTTTTCAGGGTCTGGGTTACGCACGGCAACAATGGCTGCGGCAAGGATCAAGATCAGGCCCAGCGCAATCGCAAGCCCAAGAAAGATCATGATCGGCAGGTATTCGGATAGCATTTCCTGCAAGGGGCGTTCCTTTCGGCTCGGCATGCGCATGACATACCGTCTGTTTGCTCAAGAGTGCATACCGTTGACACCCCACAGGGTCAACCAAGCGGAGCGCAACAGAACGCCAAATTGAAAGGATTTATTCGGTGCGGTGTGCCACAGGCTGACGTGGAGACAGAATCATTCCCGCGACAGATAAAAGGGAAATGGCATGCGCCAAGCCGTTCGCCCGGGTTTCATGGCCAAAAATGATATCGGTCATTTCGGTCATGTTGTCAGCCTGCTGATCGGTCAACCAGAACATCGCGTGCATCCCGGCTGTAAAATCCCCCGGCATATCAGACACATCGACGCGGCAGCCCTGAATTGTGGGCACAAAGGACTGCGACGTCACAGTCACGGAACCATTTGGCAAGACGATCATCACGTCATGCCGGCTGTCGTGCGATGACAGTACCTTTGCGTCGACTTTGACGATCAGGGGCTGCTCGGGGTTTTCAGGATCGTTCACATGATGCGAGGCGACAGCCACATCAAAAAAGCCATTCTCATCTTCATCACCAGTCAGTACGCGACCCCGTCGGCTGTTCGGCTGCAACGTACATTGACGGTGCGCCACTGCCGCAGAGCATGGCAGATCAAGGCGGGTCTGCAGCTTCAGACGCAACATCGGACCCGCGTAGGTTAATAAATTCAAGACTATTTGTAGGATCGCCATCAAGACGCCCATCGCGGCAACCGCGACAGCAACAAGAATAACAAGCGCTGCCGATTGGTGCTCAGCGGGGGCCCAGCTAGCTACAATCTTGATAACCGGCATCGCCAAAACCAAAGCTGTCACAGACAAAGACAAGCTAATCGTCTCAAGCGTCACATTCGGAAACAACACCACGTGACCGACAACAAGCAAAGCAACGGCCAGCGATGCAATGGTGGCACGCTCAGGCGACAACACACTTGGATCCACAATTGCTACGCTCAGCATCACAAGGACAGGAACCGCGATCGCTACAGCAATCAAGCGGCGCAAACGCATCACACGGTACATCATTTGTTCACTTGTCGGCCATACAAAAGGCATGTGTCTCTCCTGTTTGAAAGACAGAATGCCATCCGAAATCGGTCAGAAGTGAGACACAAATCTGACGATTAAGGCGCTTAAGTGGCGGCCCAATCGGGCTTTCGCCGCTCAAAAAAGGCAGAAATGCCTTCTTTCGCTGAACGGCCGTCCCATTGGGCGATCAAAGCGTCGATCGAACGGGCAATGACCGATTCGTCGATGGGTGGCCCCAAACTGCGGGCAAAGGCCTTGGCTGCCGCAACGGCATCGGGGGCACATTGCAGGTATGGTGTCACCTCGGCGTCGACGGCCTCATCAAGCGCATCTGCTGGCACTTCCTTGGCAATGATGCCCAGCGTGACCGCCTCGGCGGCATCAAACAAACGCCCCGACATAAATACGCGACGCGCGTTTGCCTCGCCCATTCGGGCCAGCACATAGGGGCCGATCGTGGCCGGGATCAACCCAAGCTTGGTCTCGGTCAATCCGAACTTTGCATCATCGACGGCAATCGCCACATCACAAACACAAGCCATGCCAATGCCGCCCCCAAAGGCATTGCCCTGCACCCGCCCGATGACCGGTTGCGGCAAAGTGTTGATCGCGCCCAGCATCTGCGCAATCGATTGTGCTGCAGCCCGCTTCATGGCGGCATCACCTGCCATCTGATCCTGCATCCACCCAAGGTCACCCCCCGCGCAGAACGAGGGGCCCTGCCCCGTCAGGATGACGACGCGAATAGATTTATCCGCTGCAATCTCTGTTGCCGCAGTGCGCAACGCATCAATCAATGCCTGCGACAAAGCATTGTGCTTTTCCGGTCGGGCCAAAGCCAACGTTGCAACACCGCGCGTATCAACACTCAGATCAATCATCGCATACCCCTTGCAAGCTCCGCCGCTTGGGCAATCACATCGCGGTCCACGTCGGTCTCGAACCCAAGACGATCCAACAACACCAAAACCTCCTCAGTCGCCACGTTTCCGGGCGCACCCGGCGCATAAGGACATCCGCCCAAACCGCCAACAGCACTGTCAAAGGCCCGCAGGCCCAAATCCAGCGACACTTCAATATTCGCAAGCGCCTGCCCTCCGGTATCATGAAAATGCCCAGCGAGTTCTGCGGCTGGCACGATCCCCAGGACGGCCTCCAGCATCGCCGCAATACTGTCGGGTGTACCGGTACCAATGGTGTCGCCCAGCGATATCTGCATCGGGGCGACATCACGCAACAGTCCAACCGCATCAACAACCTGCTGCGGGGACGTTGGACCATCAAAAGGGCATTCCGCAACACAGGATACATAGCCGCGCACATTCACTTCTTCAGCACGTGCCGCTTCAATCACAAGGCCAAGCCGTTCCACTGATGCGGCAATTGAGCAATTCAGGTTGTTGTTTGAAAACCCTTCAGAGGCTGAAATAAACACCGCAATCTCGGACGTCATATCGGTACGGCGCGCCGCTTGAAAACCCGCCCACCCGCGCATATTCGGGACCAACACAGCATACCGCACGCCCGCTTCAGGTGTCAGCTGTGCCAAGACCTGATCAGTATCCGCCATTTGCGGCACCCACTTGGGGCTGACAAAACTGCCTACTTCAATATCGCGCAATCCCGACCGGCTCAGCATATCAATCAGCGCAACTTTGCGCACCACAGAAATGACACCGGGCTCGTTCTGCAAACCATCGCGCGGGCCAACCTCATGAAGACGGACGAAGTTGGTCATAACACCCAACTTCTCATGTTCCCAAATACCTCGGGGGAGTCCCACCGGGACGGGGGCTGCGCCCCCAACGACATCAGCCCACTCACTTCGTGCCCTCCCAAGGCGGATAGAAATCCCGCGCATAGAGAACGGCGTCACCTGGCAAGGCATCCTGATACCCTTGCCGCGCCTGCAGCCGTGAAAACCAGGCCGCAACTTTCGGCAAATCATCTAGCGTCACAAAATGCCGCGCCATGTAAACCGCCTGCCCGACCCCGATGTCGGCTGCCGAAAAGTCTGACAATAAATAATCGCCCTCAAGTCGGCTCTCGACTGTGGCCAACGTCTTGGCCAGCCGCTTTGCTTCCAATTTCATAATGATGGGCGAACGCATACTGTCGTCATAAAGCGCAATATGCTGTTGCGTCAAAGCAGCCGTATGCTGCGAGATCGTCTCGGCGAAATGGATCCAGTTCAGCCACGCGGGCCGTTCAATGTGACTTGGGTCGCGACCCAAGCCAGCTTGCGGAAAACGCTCACACAAATATTCTGCAATCGCACCACTTTCCGTAAGCACGATATCGTCAATTTCCAAAGTCGGCACGCGACCTGTCGGATTGAGTGAACGGTATGGCTCTTCTCGCAACGTCTTGTCGAAAGGATAGGTGACCACATCAAATGGAACCCCGAGTTCATGCAACAACCACAAACTGCGCATCGACCGCGTCTGCGGACAGTGATGTAAGCGGATCATGTTTCATCCTCCAACCTGACCATCAACGACCCGGCCGTCACCTGATCGCCGGTCACAACCGTAACATCTGCGATCACGCCGTCGCGCGGTGCGCGCAAGACATGTTCCATTTTCATGGCCTCCAGCACGACCAGGCGCGCGCCCTCTGTGACGGTCTGCCCTGCGCTGACAGCGACATCGCGCACCAGCCCGGGCATTGGAGCCAGGACAGTATCGCCGCCTGCCCCGGTACTGGCTCGGTCCAGCAGGTCGACGCGTGTAAAGGTGAAGCTCTGCGCGCCAAAAACGGTGATCTGGTCACCATACAAGATCGCCGGAACACCCCATCCACCCGCACGGCGCTGTAACTGGACGGTTAGATCGCCAGATTGCACTGTGCAGCTATTCGCATGCGTTACCCTTAGGACAACTACCCTTTCCTCATCGCCAAAGCGCAACGCTATTTGCCGCTGCAAAGGTTGCCAGAGCGTGAACCCTGTCAGCGGGTCATCCGGCAAGACTGCAGCATGCACCGCTGCTATCGCCCAATCACGTGCTGCAGGAACAGGCTTGGCACAGAGTATCTCTTTCTCGCGGTCAATCAGGCCCGTATCCACATCACCGGCCCCAAACGCGACATCCCGTGCCAATAGGCGCAAGAAATCCAGATTTGTCACCGTACCAGCCACTTGTGTGGCATCCAATGCGGCCGACAACGACCGCAACGCCCGTGCCCGATCCGGCCCATGCACCGTGACCTTTGCAATCATAGGGTCATACCATGGCGATATCTCGTCCCCAGCTGTCACTCCGCTGTCGACGCGCGCAGTTTCGGGAAAGACCAGATGATCAATCACACCCGTCGCAGGCAGGAACCCCGCAGGTACGTCCTCGGCATAGAGCCGCGCCTCGAAAGCGTGACCGCTGATCGACAACTCCTCTTGTCGCGCCGGCAAAGCTTCTCCCGCTGCTACGCGCAATTGCCATTCAACAAGATCGACGCCCGTGATCGCCTCTGTCACCGGATGTTCGACCTGCAAACGCGTGTTCATTTCCATGAACCAGAAACCATCCGTGCGCAGCCCGTCGCTGCCATCGACAATAAATTCAATTGTCCCTGCCCCAGCATAGCCAATCGCTTTAGCCGCTTTGACCGCAGCTGCCCCCATCGCGGCACGAACCTCATCCGTCATGCCCGGCGCCGGCGCTTCTTCGATGACTTTCTGGTGGCGGCGCTGGAGCGAGCAGTCGCGTTCGAACAAATGAACCGCATCGGTGCCGTCTCCAAAGACCTGCACTTCAATATGGCGCGGCGCCGTGATGTATTTCTCGATCAGCACATCTGCGTTGCCGAAAGCCGTCTTCGCCTCGGCCTGCGCAGAGGCGAGGTTTTCAGCAAAACCTGAGGCAGCCTCAACCAGACGCATACCTTTGCCCCCACCGCCAGCAACAGCCTTGATCAGTACCGGATACCCAATCGCCTCTGCTTGCTCAGCCAGAAAATCTGGTTCTTGCTTCTTACCATGATAGCCCGGCACCACGGGCACACCCGCATCCACCATCAACGCTTTGGCCGCATCCTTCAGCCCCATCGCACGGATCGCATCCGCAGACGGGCCGATAAAAACGAGCCCGGCGGCAACGACAGCATCCACAAAATCTGGGTTCTCGGACAGGAAACCGTATCCAGGATGAATAGCCTTTGCCCCTGTGTCCAAGGCCGCCTGAATGATCAGATCACCGCGCAGATAGCTCTCGGAAACAGGCGCCGCACCAATACGCACCGCCTCGTCGGCCTGCGTCACATGAAGTGCCTGCGCATCAGCATCGGAATAAACAGCAACCGTGCGTACGCCCATGGCACGTGCGGTTTGCATCACACGGCACGCGATCTCGCCACGGTTTGCTATCAGGATTTTGTCAAACATCGCCATCACATCCGGAACACGCCAAAGCGTGTCTCCTCTATTGGGGCATTCATGGACGCGGCCAGCGACAGCGCCAGCACGTCGCGGCTCTTGCGCGGGTCGATGATGCCGTCATCCCACAATCGGGCGCTGGCATAGAGCGGGTGCGATTGCTCTTTGAACATGTCGATCGTGGGCTGCTTAAAGGCCGCCTCATCTTCGGCAGACCAGCTTTCCCCGTTGCGTTCAATCGCGTCACGTTTGACGGTGGCCAGAACCCCTGCGGCCTGTTCACCCCCCATCACAGATATACGTGACGTGGGCCAAGACCACATAAAGTTAGGGCTGTAAGCTCTTCCTGACATGCCATAATTTCCTGCACCGAACGAACCACCAACAACCATCGTGATCTTAGGAACTTTCGTTGTCGCCACGGCGGTCACCATCTTTGCGCCGTGGCGCGCGATGCCTTCGTTTTCGTATTTCTGACCGACCATAAAACCGGTGATATTCTGCAAGAACACCAGCGGGATTTTGCGTTGGCTGCACAGTTCGACAAAATGCGCGCCCTTCTGCGCGCTTTCCGAAAACAGCACACCATTGTTGGCGATGATACCGCAAGGCCAGCCGTCGATATGGGCAAAGCCACAAACGAGGGTTTCGCCAAAGCGTTCCTTGAACTCGTCAAAGCGGGAGTCGTCCACGATCCGCTTGATCACCTCGCGGATGTCATAGGGTGTGCGCAGATCAGCAGGCACCACATCAAACAGGGTATCTGGATCAAGTTTGGGAGGTTCAGGCGGCAACCTGTTGCCCTGTAATGATTTATCAAGATTGCAAGATGCAACCGCCTCACGCGCCAAAGCCAACGCATGGGCGTCATCCTCGGCCAGATAATCGGCAACGCCAGACAGGCGCGTATGCACGTCGCCACCACCCAAATCTTCGGAAGAAACGACTTCGCCCGTCGCCGCCTTGACCAGCGGCGGCCCTGCCAGAAAGATCGTGCCTTGTTCTTTCACGATGATCGACACATCCGCCATTGCGGGCACATAAGCCCCGCCTGCGGTGCAAGACCCCATCACAACAGCAATCTGCGGAATGCCTTTGGCCGACATCTGCGCCTGATTATAGAAAATCCGGCCAAAATGGTCGCGGTCGGGAAACACCTCGTCCTGATTGGGCAGGTTCGCCCCGCCGCTGTCGACCAGATAGACACATGGCAGGCGGCAAGCCTCGGCGATCTCTTGGGCGCGCAGGTGCTTCTTGACGGTCATCGGGTAATATGTGCCACCTTTCACGGTGGCATCATTGCAGACAACCATAACCTCGTGGCCGTTGACGCGGCCCACGCCAGCAATCACCCCCGCGCAGGGGGCGGCGCCGTCATAGAGCCCGTGGGCAGCCGTTGCGCCCACTTCCAGAAACGGACTGCCAGGATCAAGAAGTCCCGCCACACGATCGCGCGGCAGCATCTTGCCACGGCTGAGGTGACGGGCGCGGGATTTTTCTCCACCGCCAAAGGCTGCGTGTTCTGCTGCGCGCCGAACCTCATCAAGGGCTGTCAGGTGAATATCTCTGTCACTCATCTAAGGTTCTGCTCCAATACAAAGACCTGTTCGGCGGTTGTCTGCATCAGGCACGCCTGAACCGCGGGACCACCGCCCGTGCCGCCGCCCCACTGCACAAATTCGTAATCACAGCGCGCATCGCGATAGGTCAGCCACGCCCGCTGCATCATGCGTAGGTTGTCGCCTAGAATGGCTGCACTTTCAGCATGCTGTGCGCGCAACTGCTGGTAGGTGGCGTTCAACCGGTCGTCCCAATAGGCCCGTTCACGCGCCAGACAGCCGCCCGTACCGACAGTGCTTTTGCCGCCCGGTGTCTGGATCATGCATTGATTGGCAGAGGCGCCGATGCAGTTGTGACGCTCTCCGGGGCCGACAGCCTCTTGCAGGCAGGCCTCAGTGTGGATGTTGGAATAGATCAGTTCCTGAGCCATTGCAGGCGAAACAAGCATACATCCAAAGAACACCGTTTTTATCATATTTTTCATGCTTCTGGCCCTATCGGTTCAGGCAATGCCTCACCACGCGAACCTACAAAAAATGTGGTGGCAAATCCGAAGGGATGGACGCAGTTGATCACCATACGCACGGCTGGATCAGGGTGCGGACTTGCCGCACAATCGGTCGGCTCTCCGCCGTTGGGCGCAACTTCCAGATAGGCAGCGGCATATCGGTTGATAATCTCTGTCTCGCTGGGCAGCCGACCTGATTGCAGGCCAAGATAGCCTGCAAAAGCGATCGCCCCCGCCAATGGCAAGAAGAGAAAGGCGCGGTTCACCCCATCGCCCCCATCAATTCACGGCCTACAAGCATCCGTCTAATCTCTGACGTCCCTGCCCCGATTTCCATCAGCTTGGCGTCGCGGAACAGCCGCGCCACAGGTGCGTCGTTCAGGAACCCCGCCCCGCCCATCGCCTGCACGGCCTGATGTGCCTGCTTCATCGCCTCCTCAGAGGCATAAAGACAGCAAGCGGCGGCGTCTTGGCGGGTCACTGTTCCGCGGTCACAGGCCTTGGCGACCTCATAAACATAGGCGCGCGCGGAATTCATCGCGGTGTACATATCCGCGATCTTTCCCTGCATCAGTTGGAAGTTCCCGATCGGTTCGCCAAACTGCTTGCGGGTGCTGATATAGGGCATCACCTCGTCCAGACAGGCGGCCATGATCCCAAGGCCGATACCCGCTAGCACGACACGTTCGTAATCAAGGCCGGACATCAACACGCGCACGCCCTTGCCTTCTTCGCCGAGCACATTTTCAAACGGCACCTGCACATCATCAAAGATCAGCTCGGCCGTATTCGATCCGCGCATTCCAAGCTTGTCAAAATGCGGTGACGTGGAAAAACCTGTCATTTCCTTTTCGATCAGGAAAGCGGTGATCCCTTTGGAACCTGCATCAGGATCGCTCTTGGCATAAACCACCAGCGTATCGGCGTCGGGTCCATTGGTGATCCAGTATTTGTTGCCATTCAGGCGGTAGTGGTCATTGCGCTTTTCGGCGCGCAAAGACATGGAGACAACATCAGACCCCGCCCCGGCCTCGGACATCGCCAAAGCGCCCACGTGTTCGCCTGAGATCAAGCGCGGCAGGTACTTTGCCTTCTGTTCCTCTGTGCCATTCAGCTTGATTTGATTGACGCAAAGGTTGGAATGCGCCCCGTATGACAGGCTAACAGAGGCACTGGCACGGGCCACTTCTTCGACGGCAACAGTATGTGCGAGGTACGACATGCCCGCGCCGCCGTATTCTTCATCCACCGTGACGCCCAACAGGCCCAGTTCACCCATTTCGGTCCAAAGTTCAGGCGGAAACGCGTTTGACTGATCGACCCGCGCAGCCATCGGCTTGACCCGGGTCTGCGCCCAGTCATGCACCATATCACGCAGGGCGTTAACGTCTTCACCCAGATCAAAACTCATTGAGGCATGAAACATCTGTCGACTCCGGATTAATTGAACGCTTGTTCATTAATAAGATACACGCACCCGTTCTGTCGAGTCATTTCTCATCTGGTGCACTCAGATTTTTGGAGCGTTACACTCGGCCAGCGCAAGAATTACTCGGCGGCGATATGTCCTTGATAGACCGCAGACACTTCGGCGCGGATAATCCGCGCAAGCATCGCGCAGTCATCGAGGCTGAATGTTAGCGGCAGGCGCATATCTATGACACCAGCCAAAACACGGTCTGACGCGGGCATCGGTTCTGATGGCGCGTAACGCCAGCTGTCATAGCGCGATGTAAAACCTTTGGGCTCTGCCCCGCCAAACCACTTCAACTCGACACCACGCGCCGCACAGCGTGCCAGCACCGCATCTACGGCATCGGGTGCCCAGTCCAGCAATAGAAACTGGAAAGACGAGGCGACGAACTGTTCCTTCTCGGGACGCGGGATCAAGCGCAAACCTGGCGTTTCCGCCAGCCCTTCTTCCAGAACACGGTAGCGCGCGTTCCAATTTGCGCATTGTTGCGCAAGGTTGCGCAATTGCGGACGCAGGATCGCGGCGCGCAGGTTATCCATGCGCCCCGAGATATTCGGTGTCTCGTATTTGATTTGCGCAAAGCTCTCGACAGGTGGCGCCGCGCGGTGTTTTTCAAACAGCATGTAACTGCCAGACAGCATAATCGCGCGCGCCATGTCTTCGGCACCGTCACAGATCAAAAAACCACCTTCGCCGGAATTGATATGTTTGTAGGTTTGCGTCGAATAACACCCGAACCGCCCCCAGCGGCCGCTGGGCACGCCGTCCCACGCCGCACCCATTGTATGTGCACAATCCTCAATCACTGTCACACCAGCCGCATCACAGATGCCCATCAGCCGTTCCATATCGCAGATATGACCGCGCATATGGCTCAGCAGTAGCACTTTGGCTTGGTCCAGCTTGGCTGCCAGATCATCAAGGTCGATGACAAGATCCTCAGTCACCCCGACAAAAACAGGCACCCCGCCCACAGCCGCAATTGCACCGGGCACGGGCGCCAGTGTAAAGGCATTCGTCAGCACCTTGTCGCCGTGCTGTACGCCTGACGCGCGCAAGGCCGTTGTCATGGCGTAACCACCAGAAGCCACCGCGAGGCAGTATTTTGCACCAACGGCGGCCGCAAATTCTTCTTCCAGCATTGCCGCTTCAGCGATTTCATCGCCACTGGTATTGTAGCGGTGCAAGCGTCCTGATTGCATCACGGCATTGGCCGCCGCGATCCCTTCGGCTGGGATGGGTTCCTGCTGGGTGAAACTGCCTGTGAAAATCTCTGTCATAGCGCCATTCTTTAGGGGGTTTGTGTCAGCGTCAAATGACCACTTTCGCACAGGTGATAAGGCCAATTCAGCCTATGAGGCGGGCGACAATCGCATCTAGCTGATCATAACTGTCAATCGTGGCCTCAGGATCAAGCGCCAACACATCGTCCCGGCCCGGCCCAAACGTCACCAGAACCGAGGGCACTCCAGCGTTGCGGGAGGTGTCGCGATCTGTCGCGGTATCACCCACCAACAAGGAACGACTGGGATCGCCACCAGCGCGGCGGACCGCCTCGAAATGGTGTTCGGGATCCGGCTTGCGCACAGGCAACGTGTCGGCCCCGATCAAAGAGGCGAAGGCATTGCGGACCCCCAGACTGGCCATCAGTGTTTCGGCAAGTCCTTCGGGTTTGTTGGTTGCAATTCCGACGGCATAATCGGCAGATAACAGGCGTTCAACGGCCTCCATCGCGCCGGGATACATCACAGTGTGCGTATCAATGTCATCTGCATAGGCTGCCAGCAGAATGGGATACTGCGCATCCACCTCGGCCTCGCCATAGCCATCGACGCGCGAAAAGCCCAAACGCAGCATGGCGCGCCCACCGCGCAGCGCAGTTGCGGCGTCTTGGCTATGATCGAGCAATTCACCCAAACCCAGCCCCCGAAAACAGCTATTCGCTGCCGCGATCAAATCGCCACTGGTGTCAGCCAAAGTCCCGTCGAGATCAAAGATTACGCTGCGCTTCATTCGTGGTCCCACCTATCTGTTCCGTTCTTTCTGTAACGCCCTGTAAACTGATGTGAACCCCCATCCTCTTGTGATAATCAAAAAGGGCAGTAGAAGTCGCATCAACAACAAGGTTTGAGGCAGTAATGGCAACCGCACTGATTATTCTGGCCGCCGGCATGGGCACACGTATGAATTCCGACATGCCGAAGGTGCTGCATGAAATTGCAGGCGCACCCATGCTGGTGCATGCGATGAAATCAGGGGCTGCTCTTGATCCTGAAAGAACTGTTATTGTGGCAGGGCATGGGGCCGCGTTGGTTGAGAAAGCCGCCAAAGCCTATGACCCCGATGTGACGATGGCCATCCAGTCTGAACAATTGGGAACAGCCCATGCGGTCAACCAAGCCCGCGATTCTTTGACTGATTTTGAAGGCGATGCGCTGGTGCTTTATGGCGACACGCCGTTTATTCGTCCTGAAACGCTGGCCTCTATGGCCGCAGCGCGGCTGACGCATGACGTTGTTGTGCTTGGCTTTGAGGCAGCTGACCCCGCACGCTATGGCCGGCTGATAATGAAAGATGATCAGTTAGATCGCATTGTTGAGTTCAAGGACGCATCAGATGAAGAGCGCGCCGTAAATCTATGTAATAGCGGCGTTGTTGCAGCTTCATCATCCCAGATGTTCGAGCTAATCAGCGCTGTTGGAAATGACAATGCAGCGGGCGAATACTACCTGACTGATATCGTCGGCATCGCCCGCGCACGTGGGCTATCGGCAACGGTTGTGCGCTGTGATGAGGCCGAAACGCTTGGTATTAACTCACGCGCAGAACTCAGCCGTGCGGAGGCACTTTTTCAGTCCTACGCCCGCGCAGAGGCACAAGAGAACGGCGTCACCTTAACTGCCCCAGAAACGGCTTTCTTTGCCCATGATACCGTTATCGGGCGCGATACTATCATCGAACCAAATGTTGTATTCGGCCCGGGCGTGACCATTGAGTCCGGCGCCACAATTCGTGCGTTCAGCCATTTGGAAGGGTGCCATGTCTCGCGCGGCGCAGTTGTCGGCCCCTATGCCCGTCTGCGCCCCGGCGCAGAGCTGGCCGAGAACGTGAAAGTCGGTAATTTCGTCGAAATCAAGAATGCGCTGGTCGCCGAAGGTGCCAAGGTTAATCACCTGTCATATATTGGCGATGCCACGATTGGTGCCCGCAGCAACATTGGCGCCGGTACGATTACTTGCAACTACGATGGTGTCTTCAAGCATAAAACCACGATTGGCGAGGATGTCTTTATCGGCTCCAACACCATGTTAGTGGCCCCTGTCACAGTAGGTGATGCGGCGATGACTGGCAGCGGATCGGTTGTGACACGCGATGTTCCCGCAGGCGATTTGGCAGTCGCCCGCGCAAAACAAGAAAACAAGGCAGGCTTTGCAATCCGCCTGTTCGAAAAACTCAAAGCCAGAAAAGCAAAAGGGTCTTAAACCATGTGCGGCATTATCGGTGTATTGGGCGATCACGAGGCCGCCCCCCTTTTGGTCGAGGCGCTGAAGCGCTTGGAATATCGTGGCTATGACAGCGCGGGCATTGCCACGATCAACGACCTGAAACTGGACCGGCGACGCGCCGTTGGTAAGCTCGTAAACCTGTCCGATCTGCTTGTGCATGAACCTCTGGCAGGCAAGGCAGGCATTGGCCACACCCGCTGGGCCACCCACGGCGTGCCCAACCTTGGTAACGCGCACCCACATCGGGCCGGCAGTGTGGCGGTTGTCCACAATGGAATTATCGAGAATTTCCGCGAGCTGCGCTCCTTTCTGGCCGACCAGGGCGTGGGATTTGAAACCGACACGGACACCGAAACGGTAGCATTGCTTGCGGATCATTATCTTAATCAAGGGCTTTCCCCGCGCGATGCCGCTGAACAAACCATTGCACGCCTAAAAGGGGCCTATGCGTTGTGCTTCCTTTTTGATGGCGAAGACGATCTGCTGATTGCTGCGCGAAAGGGCTCTCCACTTGCGATTGGCTATGGTGATGGCGAGATGTTTGTGGGTTCCGATGCGATCGCACTGGCCCCGATGACTGACCGGGTCAGCTATCTGGAAGAAGGTGATTGGGCAGTTGTCACGCGCGACACGGCCGAAATCCGCGATGCGCAAGGGGCGCTTGCAAACCGTGCGGTTAAGACGATCCAGATTGATGCAGCGCGCGTCGACAAAGGCGGGTTCAAACACTTCATGGCCAAGGAAATCGCCGAGCAGCCGATCGTGCTGCAAGGCGCGCTGTCGCATTACATCAATACCGATGGCACAGCGATTACCATGCCTGAGCCCGAGATTGATTTTGCGCAGGTAGAGCGCATGACAATGGTGGCCTGCGGTACTGCCTTCTATGCCTGTCTGGTTGCCAAATACTGGTTTGAACAGATCGCGGGAATCCCTGTCGAAGTCGATGTCGCCTCCGAATTCCGTTACCGCGAACCACCCGTAACCCAGGGCACAGTGGCACTTTTCGTCAGCCAGTCCGGCGAAACCGCAGATACATTAGCCGCCCTGCGCTATATGGAAGGCAAGGCCAGCAAGATCATGTCTGTGGTCAATGTCCCTGAAAGCTCGATTGCGCGCGAAAGCGATGTTCCGCTGCCAATTCTGGCTGGAACCGAGATTGGGGTGGCCTCGACCAAAGCCTTCACCTGTCAGTTGACGACCTTGGCAATTCTGGCACTGCGGGCCGCACAAATGCGTGGCAAATTAAGCGATTCAGAGCTGGCAGAGAAACTCGCCAGCTTGCGCGCGCTACCGGGTCTTTTGAACCATGCGATGGGCATTGAAGACAAATCCAAAGCCATCTCGCGTAAACTTGCCGAAACACGTGACATCCTTTTCTTAGGACGTGGTGCGATGTACCCCCTTGCGCTAGAGGGCGCTCTAAAATTAAAAGAAATCAGCTATATACACGCCGAAGCTTATGCTTCAGGAGAGCTAAAGCACGGGCCCATAGCGTTGGTGGACAAACACGTACCCGTCATCGTGATGGCCCCCCGCGACAACCTCTTCGAAAAGACCGTCTCAAACATGCAAGAGGTCATGGCGCGTGGCGGTAAAGTGCTGTTGATCACCGATCAAAAAGGCGCAGAAGAGGCCGGTGAAGGGGTTTGGGATACGATCATCATGCCCGAAGTTGACGCCTTCCTTGCCCCGATCCTTTATGCAATACCCGCCCAACTGCTCGCCTATCATACCGCTGTCGCAAAAGGCACCGATGTGGACCAACCCCGTAACCTTGCCAAGTCTGTGACAGTCGAATGATCACCACGAAAACAGCAATCACGCAGCTGCGTGCCGCAGGCGATCCGGCCAAGGCGGCCGACATGCACAAATACCACAAGGTCGACCGCCCCTATCTGGGCGTCGCCAACCCTGTGATTGATGAGCATGTGAAAGAATGGCGCGCACAGGTCGATTTGGAAGAGCGGCTCGCGCTGGCCAAGGGCCTTTGGAAAGGCAACACACATGAAGGACGGGTTGCTGCAGCCAAACTGCTCACGCAGGCACGGATCAGGCCCGATGATGCAGGCGCATGGGCACTTATCGCGTCTTGGGTGCCTGAATTTGATGCTTGGGCTGTGGCTGACCATGCCTGTATCGCTGGCCAAAAGCGCCTCGTCGCGGACCCTACCCGCCTTGATGAAGTTGAAGATTGGACAACATCAGACCACATGTGGACGCGCCGCGCGGCTTTGGTGATGACACTGCCGTGGACAAAGCAGAACCACCCCAAACCAGCTGATCTTGCAATCCGAGATCGCGTTCTGGGTTGGGCGGCAGGCTATGTCACCGACCATGATTGGTTCATTCAAAAAGCGATTGCATGGTGGCTGCGCGAATTGTCCAAACATGATCCTGACCGCGTGCGCGCGTTCTTGGACAAACACACAGCTGACATGAAACCATTTGCTGTCAAAGAGGCGGGGCGCAAGCTTGAGAGCTGACGCACCCTGACTTTTTTCGTCCTACCAAACTTCCGCGGGGGGCATCCTACGCCCGGCCAAGCACGCCAAAGTTAAGGAGAAGCGGCAAAAACCGTTATCTTTGGCAGCGATGTCAGTGGCGCCTCGAGCAAACGCATCGCGGCAAGACTGATCTGGCTTCCTGATCCTGCGGCACCACCAGAGGGGCGCAATTCGATGTTGATGGTCTTGCCCTCATAGGCCACGCGCCCAGCAGTCAAAACCGTCACCAACGGGGTTTTCAGCCAGATACCCGGCTCTGCAGGTGGTCCCAATGACGCGATTGTCACGCCCAGCGCCTGATCTTCAGCAGGCGCTGCCGCCACAAGGGCCGCGTCCCGGTCTTCTTGGCTTGTGGTGTCAAACTGCTCGACAGTCACAGCATTTTGAGGTGGCGGCGGTGGCGGCGTTTCATCCAAAGTCGGTGCAGGTGCGGCCACAGGCGGTGGAACCACTGGGCCAAAAAGCCCTTGAAATGAAGGTGTCGAACAGCCAGCAAGGGCAAGAAGCAGAAGGGCAAAAATCAATCTCATGCCGCTACCCTATGCCGCCCCAATTCGCTGTGCAACGGGGCTCATGACGCTTGCGCAAGGCGTCGCCCGTGCCTAGGTTGTCAGCTATGACAGCACCTCTGATAGACCCGTTTGCCCGCACGATTGAATACCTTCGGGTGTCCGTCACAGATCGTTGCGATTTCCGATGTGTCTATTGCATGTCGGAAAACATGACGTTCCTGCCGAAGAAGGAATTGCTCACTTTAGAGGAGCTGGACCGCATGTGTTCGGCGTTCGTGCGATTGGGTGTGAATAAACTGCGGATTACAGGTGGCGAACCGCTTGTCCGCCGCGATATCATGACCTTCTTTCGCGGTATGTCGCGGCATCTCGACAGTGGGGCGCTGAAAGAGTTGACGCTGACCACCAACGGCAGCCAACTTGAACGATTTGCAGATGATCTTTTTGCCGCCGGCGTGCGCCGCATCAACGTCTCACTTGATACGCTCGATGAAAAGAAATTCGCAGATATCACCCGCTGGGGCCGCCTGCCCCAAGTGTTGCGCGGCATCGATGCCGCCCAAAAGGCCGGACTGCGGGTCAAGATCAATTCAGTCGCCCTGAAGGGCTTTAACGAAGACGAACTGGAGCAACTGACCGATTGGTGTGCCGCGCGCGACATGGACCTGACATTTATCGAGGTCATGCCAATGGGTGATCTTGGCAATGAAGACCGCTTTGGACAGTATTGGTCGCTCAAGGACCTGCGTGCGCGACTGGCACAGCGCTCGGAACTGACAGATCTTCCCGAAAAAACAGGGGGCCCTGCCCGCTATGTCCGCGTTGAAAGAACCGGCCAGAAGATCGGCTTTATCACACCGCTCAGCCATAATTTTTGCGAAAGCTGCAACCGCGTGCGGATCACATGTACAGGGGAAATCTATACCTGCCTTGGTCAGGAAGGACATTCCGACCTGCGGGCGCCATTGCGGGCTTCCGAGGCAGATGCAGACCTAGAGACTGCAATCCGCGCGGCGATTGCGCTGAAGCCCAAGGGCCACGATTTTGATTACTCGCGGCAGCAGGTCGATGGGCAGGTCAGTCGCCACATGTCGCATACAGGTGGGTAAACCCGGCTTTCGGCAGATTGCGCCGCTAGAGATGCTGGAGTGCAGGACCTACTGAAAGAACTGCTGGTAGATCAGGAAACTTGCCAAAAGGACAAGGGTCGCCCCGAGCACTTTGTTCATCAGTTGCCGGCGCGTCGGAGTGCGCAAGAAGCGCTCCATCTGGCTGCCAAAGACTGCCCAACTTCCGATGCCGAAGAAACAGATAACGCAGTAAAGACCAACGAAGCCGTAGAGCGTCGATAGGCTTTCGTTGAGCTTAAACAGGCCCACCGCAGCGATGCACGCGCCCCAGGCCTTGGGGTTCAGCCACTGCAATGCGGCGCCTTGCCAGAAATTCGGGATCGGTTGATCGGCCATTTGCAAATCGCCGCTAGATGTAAAGAGTTTATACCCGAAGTACACGATCAAGGCCGCGCCGAAGAACGTAAGTGTATCAACAACATAGGCAAAGCTCTCCTCAATCACCGCCAACCCAAGTCCGATCACCAAGAGCAGCGCAGTGAATCCTATGGTTGCACCAGAGACAAACCCTAAGGCGTGACGCGTGCCATGGTTCAGCCCGGCAGATAGGGTAATCAGGTTCACCGGACCGGGTGAAATTGACATTGTGAAGGCGAACAGCGCCATGGCGATCAACTGATCCATTTTTGACTTTCCTCTTTTGTAAAGAGGTGCCAATGATACATTCATCAATCAAGCTAAATTTTTTTACTATATAATGAAGCTGAACTAAACAATGATCGAACGCTTGAAATCCCTCGCAGTCTTTGCCGAAGTCGTCCGTACAGGTCAGTTTCGCGCGGCAGCGGAGCGCCTGAAGATGACCCCATCCGCTATCAGCTACCACATCCGTACGCTGGAGGAGGCTGTCGGCGCGCCTTTGCTTTATCGGTCTACGCGCAAATTCACGCTGACCGCGAGCGGTGCAAACCTTTTTGCGGCAGCCGAGCAAATGCTGAACGCCGCACAAGCAGGTTTTTCCGAAGCCCAGCAATCCCAAGCGACCCTGTCGGGACAGTTGAAAGTTACCCTGACAACTGCGCTTTCGCATTCATATTTCTCAGAGCGCATTGCGCGATTTGTAATGGATTACCCGCAGGTCGACCTTGATCTGCATTTTGACAATCGCGAGACCGATCTTGTGGCCGAGGGGATGGATGTTGCGATCCGGATAGGGGATTTGTGCGACTCTAGCCTACTGTGCAGATTGTTGTGGGATATGCCGCGCATATTGGTGGCTAGTCCCGACTTCGTCGAAAAACACGGCCCATTCGCAACGCCAGAAGACCTCACCTCAGCCCCGTGGATCAGGTTCTCGCGGATAGATAATCATCGCGTCTTTCACACACCAGACTGTGCAAAGGTAAAGGTCGCGCAAACGGGAAACCTGACCGTGAATAGCATAGAGGCTATGGTCGATTTGACCTGCAATGGTGCCGGCATTTCATCCCCGCCAACACATTTCGTCGAGGCACAGATCGCCTCGGGTGCCTTGACGACCTGCCTTCCAGATCATCGCATGGACACGCTGCCCGTTTATGCGATCTGGCATCGCACGATTGTGCCCAATCTCTTGGTGAAGGTGTTTATCGATTACCTTTCGCGCAAATTACCTGATGGTTTCGCCCCTCAGTCGGAGGAGCCGTCGACATCTGACGCATAGATGTAAGGAAAAGTAAGGTGGATCATGATCCACCTTACGGTTTGCGCCCCACAAAATCGATCAAGGCCGCCTGCCCCACGTGGGCGCTGCCGGACTGCTGATCACGATCGTAGATCGCGCAGCGTTCTATATCCCAGCCCGCAAAAGCATCACGCAAGAGCGCCTCAGTGTACATATTCTCGATGAAGGGTGGCCCACCGGTGCCGCGGCCAATCTGCTCGGGGCGATAGCCGTGTAACAAGATGCGCCCACCGCTGTGGAGCGCCGATTGCAGGTTCTTAAACTGGCGTTCGCGAAAGGCAGGATCGGCAAATTGAATGAAGATCGCAGCGACGAGATCGTATTGCTTTGACCAATCCCAATCGTCCCAATCTGATACATTGGTATCGATCGTCACACCTACATCAGCAGCCAGCTGCTCGGCGCGTACAACCGCTGTGGGTGCCGGATCAAATGTTGTAACCTGCATCCCGTGGCGGGCAAGGTGGACGCCATTGCGCCCTTCTCCGTCCGCCACGCAAAGTGCTGTTCCTTTATCGCGGAGCAACCACGGGTTCTCAGCCAAGACGACCGCAGGCTCGGTCCCAAAGAGATAGCCCTCGCTATTGCTGTAACGCTCCTCCCACATCAGGCGGCTGGCATCCGTTGTTCCACAATCTCTGCCCACCATGAACACCCGGCTGGCATCGCTTCGTCGCTGAATACGTATTCAGGGTGATGCACGTCAGGCCCCTCGCCGTTGCCGACGAAAATATAAGCGCCGGGGCGTTCTTGCAGCATAAAGGCAAAGTCCTCGCCACCCATTGTATAGTCGGCAAACTCGCATTTTCCGGCCACGGATCTGGCAACTTCGGCCGCAAATTCCGTCTGCACCTCACTATTCACCATGACCGGATAACC
>ENA-OQVM01001889-OQVM01001889.1-marine-metagenome-genome-assembly--contig:-NODE-1889-length-26059-cov-4.716150_pt1 | contig 26059 bp, 35 predicted proteins | sample MGYA00237776_ERZ505498 | MGnify/ENA primary metagenome ERZ505498 (study PRJEB26159, sample SAMN06265151) | marine metagenome | isolation source: Helgoland LTER site | place: Germany:Helgoland, sampling...
TATTTTTTTTTTATATTTTTTTTTTTATTTTATTTTAATTATATTTTTTATTTTTTTTTTTTTTAATATTATATCTTTCATCATTTGTAATATGAATAGATTCTGCATAGTTTATGTAATCTGAATCAAATTCTTTTTTTTTACTTTTTTCTCTAATTAAATCTTCTAATATCCATAATTTTTTATTTACATTTTGTAATTCATCAAATAAACTATCATTATTTTCACATACATTATTATCTTTTTTTATCAATGATAATTCTTTTTTTATATTGTTTAGTTGTTGAGTACTTGTTGCTTTACTTTTTTTTATTTTCAATATAGTTATTTTATCTATAAGTTCTCCAAAACTGCAATAAATTTTACAATCCATACTTTTATATAACATTAAATTAAATAATATAATATTAAACTAATTTAATCAGTTTTTTCGACCTTAATATTATCAGTTTTTACACTTTTCTGCTTTTCACTATCAATTACTATTTTCTTTTCTTGATTACTTTGTTTATCACCTTTTTGTTTTTCTACTAATTTTTTCTGTAATCTTTCTTCAGTTTTGTTTTTAGGAATGACTTTTTGATTTTCATCTAACTTTTCAACTCTTACACTTTTATTTTTTTTTGCTGTTTCTAGAGCAGTTTCTACAGCATCATTTCCATCAGATCCACCAGTTTCTTCATTATTATTATTCATACTTTCTTGAAATTTCTTTAATTCAGGATTATTCATCATACTTTGAAACATTGGATTATCTTGAAAATTACCATATAAATTTTGTGCTTCACCAGTTAACATACTTTCATCAATATCACCACTTTGAATTTTATCTTGAACTTTAGTATTTATATTTTGAAATAAATTCATAAAATTTGCTGGATTCATAATATTTTGCATTACATTTTCCATATTTTGTTCCCCATCATCTAAATCACCATTTTGCCCTAACATTTCTTCAAAATTTATTCCTTCCGCAATTTCTTTTGCTAATTGACCGATACCTGTATTACTAAATATATCATTCATACCATTCATATCTGATTCATCTACCTTTTTTTCATTTATTGTACTAATACTCTCCTTTAGTTTTTGAATACGTTTTAAATCTTTTAAATCTTTACGATTTTCAGGATCTATTTCTTTAGTTTCACCACTTAATAATTCTTGTAACTCTTTGCTTGAATTTAAATTAATATTAATGATACAAAATGTTTGTAAATATTTCCATATTTCATCCTTAACACTCTCACTAATATCAGATTCCCAAATCTTTTTTAATGGAATACTATCTATTAACTCATCACTTATTACCTCAACATCTTTATTTGTAATTTTTGTTGAATTTTTACCAATACTATTCATAAAATTTTTTAATAATTCACATTCTTCTAAATTTAAAGTTTCCATATTCATTACACTTTCATATTTTTCATAAATATCTCCTTTTTTTTCAGGATAAACATCCATAATATCATTTATCATTTTTTTGAAAACTGATAGTATTTTTTCATTTAAATCCATTTATTATAATATTTAATATATTTTTATATAAATAACGTATTTTTTTTAATTAGATTTCATACCTAAATCATTTCCTCTTTCTTGCATCATTCTGGAGTAATCATCATCCATTTGTTTTCCTTTTTCACTTTTAGTATCACCCATATCCATTTCTGGTGAAATATCATTCCCGTTTTCTAACATTTCAAAACTATTATCCATACTAATATCTTTATCATTTTCAATATTACTAAAACCTAATTCACAAACTCCTCCAATACAAAATCCAGGCAATAAATTATCATCATTTTGTGGTTCAATGCTTTGAGATTCAGCACTTTGAGGCATCATATTATTATCACTAACACTACTTCTCATACCATTCATAACATTTTGTACATCATTATCAACATTACCAGGAACATTTAAGTTTTTTTGACTACTTGACATATTTAAACTCATTGGATTACCATTATGCATTGGACCCATATTTTTATGACCGTTTGTATCTTTGTTATGCGTTTTAATTGGAGACATTAAATCATTTTTCTGCATAGTATCTGATTCAGATTTTTTTGTATTTTGTTCTAATAAATAATTTAAAAATTTAAATAATTCCTCTCCAGGTAATACTTTACCATCTACTACCATACATGGAACACTTGTTACTATTTTAGGATATGGGTTAGTATGAACATCAACCACTGGAAAATTTAAAATATCACGATTTTTATGTAGTAAAATTAATAATTCATGACAATGTTCGCATTTACGACTTATAAATATAGTTTTACTCATTTATTTAAAATATAATATTATAATGTTATAAAATAAACAAATATTTAAATATAATTTGATAAATAATATTAAATAATAATTAAATATAAAGATGACTAGTAAAGATTTTGTTCCTAAATATTCTAATCTTAAAGTAGATAAAAATACACTCACATTTAAATTAAGTGGTGATGAAAAATATGGTTTAGATAAATCAATTGTTAATGGTATTCGTAGAACTTTACTTACTGATATTAATAGTGTTGCATTTGATCCTGAAAATATAATTATTGAAAAAAACACTGGTTCATTGCATAATGAATTTTTAAAACATCGTATTTCATTAATACCATTATATATTGATCCAGATACTTATAATTATAGTTTATTATTTGAACTTAAAGTTGAAATGAATGATGATACAACTATGAATGTTTATAATAGTGATTTTAATATTTATCCATTAAAAAATGAATATATTGATGCAGTAAAAAATAATGATATACCAACTATTGAAATGTTACAAAATATTGATAAAAATTATTATAATTTAAATAACCCAATAAGTAATGCTGAAAAGAAAAAAATATTTAAACCATTTAGATTTGCAGATACAGATAACTATATGTTAATTACAGAACTTAAAACAACTGAATCAGACACGGATAAACAAACTATAGATTTATATGCTGTTCCAAATGTTGGGACTACTAGACTTCATAGCAGACATAATAATTTACCTACAGTTGTTTATACTTTTACAAAAGATGATACAGCATTCGCAGATCATTTAAAAGAAATGCATATTATTGATAAAGTAAAAGATAGCGATAAACCACAATATAATACAAGTTTAGAATTAAAAGAAAGTGAAAGATATTTTCTTAGAGATATGAATGATTTACCATATTCATATGATTTTAAAATTCAATCAAATCACTATTCTGATAGTAGTGTTGTCTATAAAAAATCATTAGATATATTAATTGGTAGATTACAACATATAGGAGAACAATTAGAAATATTAGCAAATAAACCAGAAGAATCCATATTTTCATATGATAATTTTAAGGGTGATTTATCATATCAAATAATTATGTTAAAAGAAGATGATACTACTGGTAATATTATACAATCACATATGGCAAATAAATTTTTAGACCTTGATAGCACCATTCAAGTATGTGGATATAAAAAACCACATCCATTAACTGAATTAATCATATTTAATGTTATGATTAAACCTGGAAATTATACAGAATTACAAAAAAGAACTTATATTGTTAAAACATTTAGTGATGTTTGTAAAGATTTAATTGATATATTTGGTATTTTAAAAAGTGAATTTAAATTATAGATAATATTTCATAACAAATGTTAATCTGTCTGGTTCTAAACTCATAATATATTCATTTACTCGATTATTATTAATTTTTTGTCGAGTTTGTAAATATTTACCATGTAATTCATATATTAATGGTTTTAATTGAAATGGTATATCCTTTTTTTCCATTTCATGTTTAATATTACATTTTACATATGTATCATATAAATCGCGTTTAAAAATATCATATACACTATCATATTTTTTATATAATTTTTTATGTTCATTAAAATAATATAAATACATATCTTTTGTACCATTTATCATATGTTTACAATAATCAAATAAAGGATTATTACTATTGTTTTTTAAATTTTTGACCACTGTAAACATATCATTGATGTAGTTTTTACGCATATCATTCGATTTCACTGTAAAACCTTTATAACTAAACTTTCTTTGATTAGTATCTGATTCAATTACATTTATAAACTCATCCAAATTACTAATATTATAATCACTGATTACTAAAAATCCATTATGGGGTAATTCTCTATACTCATCTAAATTTACAGGCAAAAATGTATCACGATCACGAACCTCAACTAATAAATTAATATTTTCATTTATATATGAAACATTACGATTACTCACATGTTGCATAACAAATGAATATGTATGATTTTTATTTAATAATTCATACTCAATTCCTTTTTCTAAATATGTCTTACTACATTCATCAAACATTTCCTTAAATGATTTTTTATTTGACCATTTATTTTTTAAACCAATATCACTTCTTGTACTATGAATCCATTCATCATTATGATAAAATAAATTAATCATTGTTCCATCAAATAATTCTTGTAATTTACAATTATTTAAATCTATATTTGTATCATCTAATGTACTTGCTTTAACTGGAGGAACCATAACAATACGATTTGTATCTTTGTCTATGATACATCCTTTAAGATATCTTTCATAATTTTCTGTATTTACATTTTTATCATATGGATATTTAATCAGTAATAAATTATAAGGTGTAAATGTCTTAATTTTAAAACCACTTGATTTAAAAACATCTAAAGCATTGCTATTAGTATCAATAAAATTTTGTAATTCCATTGTTATAAGTTTAATAATATTATATGTTTTAATTTTAAGTATATTAAAATCTAAATATTAATAATGGAAGAGTCCCCTAATATTTTATATGATAAAAGTATTGATATAGATGATACTTTAATTTATGTACTAGATGATATGATTGTAAATTTAGGTATAGTAATTGAATTAGATTTAGATACAAAAATGTTAAAGTTAAAAAACAAAGATCAAATAGTCAGTTTTTCTATTGATAGTAATGGTTATATAATTTTAAAAACTGATGATTATAATATAATTGATATTGAAAATGTTGAAAGTTTCCAATTTGATAGTTTAGATGATAATATTGAAATATCATTAACAAAAGATATATATCCAAATATAGAAATAATTGTAGAAGAAAAAAAGATATATGAATATAATTATACTGAAAAGAGAGAAAGTTTGATAGGTTCATTAGTAAAAAGTATGAATGTATATGATGACTATTTTAAATTAAAAAATATTGCAATTATATCACAAAATTTTATGGATATGATTGAAACATCTAAAAATATTGATTTCAATCATTTTTACGAAATACATACTTTTGATATATTTGAAAAATTACCAAATTGGTTAATACCTATATGTAAAAACTATAAAAGATTATATTTAGATGAAGCAGATATCACACAACCTATAGTTCAAGAAAACACTATTCAAGTAGTTCAAGATACTGAAAACTATAATTTTTATGAATTATTAAAAAGTAATAGCGAATATTTAAATACTATTAATGTTTATAATGATCAAAAATATAAAAGTATTCAAAATTTAAATATCCAAAATGGATACATATTAAAAAATTATCCACATGATACTTTTAGAGATTGTTTAATAGACGATTCATGTACTGGTATTAGAGATAAATATAATATAGATACACGACGTAATTATAAAAATTTTAGTATTAAATTAGATGATGAAAATTATACTTCAATCATAAATCATCAACGATGTAATATGAGTGGTTTATTATTTATGAATGATAAAGATGTATTCGATTTACCATTTGAATATGATAATAATATATTATCATTGGCAGAAAAATGTTTGTATTTTGAAAATCATTATACTATATTGTCAAACAATATAATATTAAATAATCGTCTAGTATCAAACAGTATAACGATTGATACTAGTTTAAATGATGAATTTATGTATAAATACGATAGCAATGATGATTATAAAAATGATATAAATATTATATATAATTTCAATGATACATATGATAAAGATGACTTATATAAAATACTAAATAAATATATTCCAAATCAAGATACTATTATTCAAAATTATTATTATAAAAACATATTTGATCATATATATAATTATGATGATTTTAGTAAAGTATGTATTCGTTACAATTTAAATATAGATAATATTACACAAGTAAACAAATTATATATAAATACTATATTAGATAAAAATATTATAAAATATTATGAATATTACAATAAAAATTACAAAAATTTAATTTTTAAATCAGAGAATATATCAATAAAGAATATACCACAAATAGTTAAATTATTAAATTTAAGAAATTTTATACATAAACAAACAAATATAGTATATCAAAATTATTTATATAAAAAATATATTAAAAATTTTACAATTTTAGATACGATAAATCATAAATTAGTGAGTAAATATGATAATACACCATTATTATGCGAACATTATTGTTTTCAATGTAAAACTGATGTAGATTCAAATATGTTTGATGTATTAAAGGAAGATTTTGGATATGAAAAAAATGATGGTATATATTGTAAATATTGTCATGAATTTTTGTATCATGTAGAAATGTCAGATTTTCAAGGATTTAATAATAATATTCCTATCATTAATAAAAAAATAGTATCTGAAAGTGTAGAACATATTTATGATGATACAAAATTACATGAATTTATATTATTATTATCTAATAATTTAGGAGTTAAATTACATGATGATGATGCATTTGATATTTATAATAATATACAAAATATAGATGATAATATTTTAGCAGATATTAGATATGATATTGTTCTGACATTTCAAAATCATCCATCTATTAACAATGCTAAAGGTAATAGCGAAAAAGAATTATTAAAAGTAATAAATGCTATTAAAAAATATACAATAAATACTAATATATTATTATTTACATTATGTAATTTATATATCTATATTCAAACTTCTGTTCCAGCATATAAAAATAGTCACAATATAAGTTTACTGATTTTTAAAGATGGAAAATATAGTATTGATAAAAATATGATAAATAAATCATTAGTATTATTAAGAAAATTATACAATAAATATAATGAAAATGTATATTTTAAATATATTGATGATTTTTTAAACGATAGTAATCCAGAAATTGAAACAGCAAGTAAACAAATCGAAAATATATTGACATATATATTATCTTCTCAATTTGGAAATATATTAAACTCAATAAACAATTATATAACTTATGTTGGATTTACAAAAGATGTATATTTAAAACAATATTTTACTACATTTAGACCATTAAATACAAACACAAATATAGAAAAAATAGATAAAATTGTAAATGACAGTATAGAAACTTATAAATCTTATATGATTAAAGATCGTAATAGTAAATATGATTTAGAAAATATATCATTTTTACAAGATATAAAAACATATGAAAATACAAAAATATCAAATATTTTAAAAATAGAAAATTTAGAATTATTAACTAATATGGCATTTTTAACATTATACGAATATATTATAACATGTAGTGGTTATCAAAATGTTACATTAGAAAAAAACAATTATATAAATATATTAATTGAAAAATTTTATAATACTATGGATAGATCAGATGTATTTGATACTATATTTAAACGTAGTGAATGGTTAAAAGATGATAAAATATCATTTGAAAATTTAAGAGTTATACTTGTTGATATATTTAGATATTGTAAAGGTAATGGAGATTGCACAAAAACATTAAAAATTTATAATCATTTAATATTTAATAATAGTAAATTACTATTAACAAATGTATATCCTAAACGTAGTTATGATTATATATTTATAGATTTGATACCAACTTCAGTTCAAGAATATTTAATAACATTACCAATTATTAAAAAATTTTATGATAATTACTGTTATGATATTAATAAAAAAATAATTAAACGTGATAATAGTATATCTAAATACAAATCATTATATATTGATATTGATTTTAAATATGATTCGTGTCATGAAAATTTATCTATTAAAACAAGTTTTAGAGATATTATAAATATAATATACAATCAAAACCGACTAAAATTACCAACATTCAATACTGATTTTACCTATAATATTGAAAATAGATTATTAAAACTTTTAAAAAGTGGTGATTTTATAAAATTACCACAGTTATATGAATTATATCAAATCACAAAAACATATATATCAACTGATATTGATAATGATACTTTTATTAAAATTCAAAAAACATTTGATAAAATATATAATAAAATATATGAAGATACAGAATGTATGATGAATAAAATATTAGAATATTTAAATGATGATAATTTAGATATCTTTAAAAATATTATAAATGATGATAAATTATCCCATAAATTATCCCATATATATTACAAAAATAATATTCAATATATGATATTTATTATATCTAAAATAAAAAATAAAAAAAATAATAATAGTGATAATTTTATGATATCAAATACTTGGAAAATGTCTAAAACTAATAGAGAAACATTTAGTATTTTTATGAAAAAACGTAGATATAGTTTATTAAATGACAAATATTTTGATATTTATAAAACAAAAAAATCTAATAATATTGGTTATTATAAATATTTAAATGATCCACATATGTATGATTTATTTGAAAAATTATATCAAATATACAAAAACTATGACAAATATATATATTTAATAATTGGTAAAAAAAATAATATATTTGATAATGATAGAGCAAAGTATTTATTAAAATATATTTATATGTTAAGTTTTTATAAAATTTATGAATTTATAAATTTAAATGATACATGTAATATTGAAATGGAAGGAAATGAATTATATAATAATCTAAATGATAATTATGATAATAGTATAGAAAGTGATAATAATATATTAAAAAATTTTTTAAATGATAGTATTTTAGAAAATATACAAATATATAATAATAAAAATTGGATATACAAATTAAATACGGATGAACAATTATTGCAAAGTAAATTATCAGAGCAAAGTGAAAATGAAAAACAAGTATTAGTAAATACATTAACAGATAAAAATAGTCAAGAACGTAATATATATATGAAATTACAAAATATGGGCGACTCAAATTGGTTTAAAAATGCTGAAATTATGAATGATAAAAATGTAAATGATCCATTACGTGAAGAATATTTAAAAGATTTAGAAAATGAACATCCAGATGCAGAATTACATCAAACATCAGACACTATAGAAATTGGTTATTCTGGTATAGATGAAGATTTAGATGAAGATGATCTTGTTTAAAGTAATATTTATTTTAAAATATTTCTATATATTATATGAATATATTACTATTGATTATATCTATTTTTATATTATATAATTTATTCAAAACAGAAAACTTTGAACCATTCATTAATGATATAGATTATGATGATTTTGTTTATATACCAACAACGGATAAAAATAGTAATCGTATGCTTAACAATTATCATGTTAGAGCAATACCTGAACATGAAAAATCTAAAGGATTTTTAAGTGAAATTTATGATTATATGGGTATTGATAGTCATCATTATTTATTTGAAAGTCCACATAAAAATGACACAGATGTACATGGTAAACAGAAAAAACTAGCAAAATACAATAAAAATTATACGTCATATATTGGTGGTATTGATAGTGAACGAAAAGTGACTTATACAGACGAAAATGAAAAAGACGAATTTTTAAAAAATGAAAAACATTTAGATAATATGCTAGTAATTGAACCACATAAATATAGACATCCTGAAAGATTAGGAAATAAAATTGTATATGATTTTAGTAATAGTCAAGATTTTGAACACTTGATGAGAGAAAGAGAATTAAGACTTAGAGGATTTAGACGAAGTAGTTTAACACCAGAAAATGATTATTTTAGTATGACATTTTGTGATGATATAAATGAAATGGGAAAAAATTTTCCATGCCACGAATATGGTAAAAAATTCGATTATGATTTAGAAAATAGATTTAAATTAGCAAAATATATTAGTCCCAAATCTGAAGAATACAAAAAATTAGGAAAAAATAAAAGCGAAAATATAAACAGATACAGCAGTAATATATGTTGTAAAAATCATTATTTATGAATAAATACTATTATTAAGTATAAATACTATTATTAAGTATAAATACTATTATTAAGTATAAATACTATTATTAAGTATAAATACTATTACCTGGTATTAACCAGTTTTTTGGACAAGGAGCAGTATAACTACTATATTTATCATAAACTGCTCGAGTGACACCTTGTCCATGACAACTATATGGTAAATCATTACTATTTTTACACATATACATATAATCATTTATAGGTTCTTGTTCGAAAGGTAATCCTTGAACTTGGTTATAAAATGTTTCAATTAATGGTTTAAATCCTGTCAAACATATACATAATACAAAAAATACTAATACAAACTTAATGAGATTCATTTATATTATAATTTAGATTATAAATATTTATTAAATGGATCATTCATATTGCAAACACTTGATGCATCACGATAATAATAATGTCTAACACCTTCAATCTCATTCAAACATTTTTTGTAATCTGTTCCTCTACCATCCCAAGCAGAAACTCCTCTTAATGGAACAAATGTTTCAATATTATTTAAAAATGGCAATGGTTCTCCCTTATACATTTTGTATAGTATGAATAATACTAATGCTAATCCAATACAACTTAATATCATTATAATAATATAAATATTATAATGTTGAAGAATTAAATTAAAAATAAAATACAAATCACAAAATCAATACATATATTTTAAAACAGACCATAAAGATCAATCGTAACTTAGAGTATGTATATATCATGTCGTGATTTATTATATCACAAGTTTATCACATTTTAGTAATTATGCCTTGGTAGTGATTCACCATATTATATTACAATTATTGTTGTGGTGGTGGTACAAATTTACAACAACATTTCTCTTTACCACATGATGGACAAGATGTACCATCAGGACAAGTTTCACCACTTCCACAGAATATAATTGGTATTTTTGGATCTCCAGTGCAACAACTGAGATCATTTACAAATATAGATTTTTTACAAATATAATCATCACCACAATCATTATTATCATTACAACTATAATCACAATTAGTTTTTGTAAAATTTGTTGTATCATACCATAAATTTGATCCACCAATAAAACATTCTTTACCATTCCAAATACAAGGTTTACCTAAATTATCATCGTACTGATCAAAATAAGCATTTTTACATGTATCTCCATCTTTAATTTTATAACAAACATCTAAATCTGATCCAGGTTTTGTATCATGTTCTATAAATCCTGCATAACAAGTTGGATTAATCTTATTATCTGATTTGTTGAATTTACAATAAGGTCCAATATAACCATCATCACATGTACATTTTCCATTATTACATGTTCCACCATTTAAACAATTTACATTAAAACAAGGATCACTTGTTTCACAATTAGGACCAGTATAACCTTCATCACAATTACATGTATTTGAACCACTATTTCTTACACATTTTCCATGACCACTGCATCTTTCACTTGAATTCATATTATGATTACAAAATACATGTCTAGTATCACCATCTCTTAATCTTCTACCTTCACTATCTCTACAATGTTCTCCAGTATAATCCAAATTATGTATATAAAATTCTTGTTCTACTCTTTTACATGGTTTATCTTTATGACATCTACCAATATTTTCCCATTCACCATAACATCTATCAAATCTACTTACAATATCTTCACCATCCATTTGTGATAATGGTGTTATCATATAAGTTGCATAAGGTGTTATACTATATGTATCTGAATATTTAGTAATTCTTGGATCACTACTAATACTTATTTCATTTTGTTCTCGAATTTTTTGTAATTCTATTTCTCTATTAAAATCATCTTTACTAGGTTCAATACTATTTTCTTTCATAAATTTTTTAAATATTGGTCTAACATTATCATAATTGTTCGAATCATAGATAGCAAATTGATCTTTTGAATCAACATTAAAATCTATATTTTTAGTACTATTACCTTTATTAATATTGAATACTTCGTTTTTACTTAAATTGTAAACATTCATATTAATAAATATATTATAATATTTTATAAATAATCATTTTTAGATTATAAATAATCATTATACTGAATAAAATAATTTTTACCACTTTTTTCAAACATTGCTACTCTTTTAATTTCAGTAGGAGATGTAAATTTATCCATAATATCTACTCGAATGCCTGTATTTTCTGTTCCTTTACTCCAACAATTATCACCTATATAAGGTTCAACACAACTACAATTATATATACTTGTACCACTACTGCTTTCTAAACATTTGCCACCATTCAAACAAAACATACTATTATCACCATCTTCTTTATAAGTTGCTTTTGGATCACATGTACTACTCGCACTTTGTCCATCAGTTTGTCCATCAGTTTGTCCATCAGTTTGACCATCAGTTTGACCATCAGTTTGACCATCAGTTTGACCATCAGTTTGACCACTAACTACAAAATTTTTCTTATTTTCACTACGTGGTATAAATATTGTTTTAGGATCTGTCTTATGTTTATAAAAATAATAACTACTATATCCATATGTAAAAAATATTAATAATACTATAAAAAAAATCATCATAACACTCTCCATTATACTAATATCTATTATTATTAAAACTCAAATATTTACATATTATCATTGTTTTCAATAAATATTAATATTTACAATTTTTTATATGTATCATTTTTCACAGTCTTCTGGTTTAGGTTCATCAGCAACTATTTTTGAGTTTTCTTCATCGCTACAAATACTTCCATCTGGAGATGGTTCTGAATCAGGAAATTCATTATTAATCTTACTTTGCAACCAAGGATCAACCTCATTTAAACTATTTTTTAATGATTCATCCAATTTATTATCTTTTACAGATTCTTCTACAGATTCTTCTACAGATTCTTCTACAGATTCTTCTACAGATTCTTCTACAGATTCTTCTACAGGATCATCGACTGGATCTTTAATAATATCACTGACGGATTCTTCAACAATTTTATCTTCTAATTTATTTTCATCTTCTTTCTTTTTTGCTGCCAAGACTTCTTCCTGTGCTGCCTTCAATTTTTCTCTTTTTTGTTCTTCATACATCAAATCTTTATTAATATTATTTTCTTTATATTTTTCCATAAGTTCATTTAATCCACTATCAAGAAATTTTTCATCATCAATCTTATCAGCACAAGGATTCCACGGCAACCAATAACCTACTTGACCAATAAATACATGAAAAGTACTATCCAAGCGATGTAAACGTTTAGCACGTGCTTCAGCTTCTTCTTTACTAGAATAAACTCCTCTTACTTTTACACCACGAATATTTGTCTGTCCTTTATTTTCACTATCATAATCTTTTTGTATTTCATCTTGAAATTTATATTGAAAATTTAAATAATCTTCATATACTTCATTGAATTTCATACCTTTATCTTTAGCATATGATTGCAAAAATTTAGCAGTTTTAAATGCTTCTTTATTTTGAATTATATCTTCTGGAGATACAAATGATAAACATACAAATTGTTGTCCTCCAATTGGATCATCAATTTCAAGAAAGTCTTCTTTTACTATATTTTTATCTGTCATTTTAATATTAATATTATTTTTATATTTTTTAAATATTTTAAACATAAATAAAATATATATGTATAAATATATGTATCTTAACACAAAAAATCTTATGAAATATCTTATTCAATTTATTCTTGTAAGTTTAACATCTTACACTTTATCCCCATGTACATTAAAAATGAGTTTTGCAGCAACTATTGGTTTAATATCTGCTTCAATCTTTGCCCTTCTTGATACTTATTATCCTATTGTTGTACATAAAGAAAATCACGTTCATTAATTTTATTCATCTTTAATATATCCCATATTTTGCGATATGTATAAAAATGTTAACATATATGTTAAATATGTATATGATGTCATCTTCCACAATAAATTATTATAAACTGTATATAATCCATATACATGTAATGCCATATCGTAAATATACTTAACACTATATAAACTATCAAACATATCTATAATTAAATTTGATATTAAATTATAGTAATTAAAACAAATAATAATGAATATTAACGGACAAAATATTAACAACCAAGATACAAAAATACAAGATGATTATAATGAATGTTTAAAAATAATATTTAGTATGTGTTGTTTATTGATATTTATATTTTTGATAGCATTAATTGTTACATTAATAATTGTTTATGGATAAAATTTGATTTTTAAGAGATATAAAAATATATCACTAGTAAAATAAAAATGGCAAAATCAACAAAAACACTAATAACCATAGATAAAGAAATATATACACCAGTATTTAATGAAGAAGATGATACTTATATTGATATGTGTCCTTATGTTCCATATCAACGTAAATGTATAGAATATATTTGTAGTTGCCGAGCAGGAGCATCATTTTTTAATAATGCTTCATATAAACAACATATTAAATCAAAAACACATCTTAATTATATCAAAAATTATAAAAAATATAATGCACAAATATATGAAAGAGATGAAACTATTAAAAATTTAAAAGTAGAACTTGAATTGACTAAACGTAAAATGAATAAATATAAAACATTAGTAGATAATATTGATGATTTAATGTTCCAAGATTGTTAATTACATATAAACATTGTTAATTACATATAAACATTCTTAACATTTTCATCTATTTCTGTAATATTTTTACTATCATTTTTTTTTATTATACTTTTAAATTCATCAATGTGATCTAAAATACTATCACATTTACGATTAAAAAATAATAATTCTTGCAACATTGCTGTTGTATATTTTAAATGCGATATACTATTATAAAATTTATTAAATTTATCATTTTGTTTTGGCAAAAATCTATCAAACATACATTTTGTTTGATATTCATCTGCATATCCTAATTCTAATTTATAATCTACCCTACATGATCTTATCATAGCATTATCTAATGTTTCTGGTTTATTTGCTGTAATAAAAATTAATGCTCCTTCTAAACAAGTAAATCCATCCATACAATTTAGTAATCCTTGTAATGTTACTTTATTTTTCATATGATCTCCTTCTTTACGATCCTCAAATATACAATCAATATCTTCAATTAAAATAATCTTATGATTTTTCTCCGAATTATCTTCTTCATTATTTACACTACTAAATGCTTCTACCAATGTAGAATCATCCATATCTGTTGATAGTGGAATAATATGAACATCGCATCCAAAATGACTCGCAATTGTATTTATACTACTTGTTTTACCTGATCCTGGAACACCATATAAAAAATATACTTTCTTATAAGGAATACCAAATGATAAATATTCATCTCTTTCATCTACTGAAAAAAATTCAGCAATTGAATTTGTTAAATTTTCTAATTCTCCTTTTTTAAGATATAATGTATCAAGTGATCTTTTTGGTGTTTTTGAAAATAAATTCCAATATTCTTTATAATAATATACACGAATAATATCGCTAGTCTTTTTTCTATTTATTTTTCTCCTTTCTTCAACAATTTTTCTACTTTCATCTACAAATTTAATTAGTAAATTTTTATCAATACATGTTAATGTTAATTTTGTAAATAATATTTCACCTTTATATCCCCCACAACAATCATTTGCTAAATATAATTTGTCTAAATTATTTTCATTATCGCGAATACATTCATGTTTAACATGAATATTTGTATCTTTGTAAACAAAGTCTATTTCAATCTCGCCAGGAATTAATACCTTGCCAACATTTTTATCTTCTGATCTACCGTATTTATATGTTCTAAATTTCATCTCTTCTAAATATAAAAAATCATTTATTGTATCAGTATTATATTTATAAATATTCTCCAATACATCTCTATAATATGTAGATGTTGAAATAAAATGTAAATTTTGCATTATTATTATTTTATAGTATACACATTATATATTTAAGTATTATTATTATTACCATACACTAATATCACTATTACTCATATACTTTTTAAACAAAAACATTTCTCTTTTAATATATTCATTTTCTTTCTTATCATATAATTCATATGGCGCCATACTACTATTTAATGGTTTAATCAATTCTGATTTAGAACCAATGATAGGTGTATTATCATATAAATAACCTATAATACGTTTTTCTTTATATTTATTATGATCATATTTCTGTTTTGGTGTATATTTTTTTTTATTATTGGTTGGTTTAAAATTTCTAGAAGGACGACCCATATTTATATCTATTAAAATTCTTTTTAAATTATTAACATAAAAAATTATAATAATATTTTGTTTATTTTTATTTTTAATAATTTTTATTTTTAATAACCATATTATAAAATATTTATACATCTTCAATTGGTGGTGTCATTGTCCTAGTCAGACCATCATCTTCTGGTTCTGGTTCGGGCATCATAACTGTATCTGTTCTCACTAAATCATTAATTGATGTAGATTTCAACATATCTACAATCATATTAGATAAGGCATGATCTTTATATAGATATTTATAGATTTCTTCAACATTTGTAGAACCGTCTTTGATTAAATCACCCTCAATTAGATCTTCTAACATTTTAGAAAGTGCAGCATCATCTGAAATTAAATCAATAAATTCATCTTGATTATCTTGAATAAATTTAATATATACGAGTAAATCTTTTTCATTTTTAAATTCTTCACTTTCAATAAACTTTACAATATCTTCAATATCTGTTTCCTTGACATATCCTTTTTCTAGTGCCATAGTATCCATATTCGATTTTGATGTTAAATCAAAGCATGTTGGACGAGTATGACTATGAATATATCCAACACTAGCAGATTCTCCAACGTGAAATGTTGTATGAATGCTTTGAATAATTACATCACGAACACTTTCATAACCATCGGTTTGGAGTTTAATAAATGTTTTATCATCAATAAAATCAGCATCAACTAGTTTTGTATTTACCTCTCTACTATCTTTCATTACAATTTTTCCATCTTGTTTCAAGTGCCATTTCAGTGACCCTAAAACATCATCTTCTGCATCAAGCATCTTAATACATGCTTCTTTTCCAATAGTTTCAAGTTCTCTCAGCAGAGAAATATCATCAACATCACATGTAATCACATTATACTTTCGAATATCAATAGGTGTAGTTACAATATGACATAAACTTGCGGCACATTTTTGAGGTGTATCACCATTAGGATTACCAATCTCTTCACGAAATGGATTAATCTTATTTGGTGTCGGTCCATCTCTAAATCCAGCAGGCATAAATGCCATATATTTATCATTTTTAATTACACTTGTTCCACCATCAACAATTTCTTTGACTTTTACAACATCAAATCCTTCTTGAACCTCTTTTTGAAATACAGGCATACCTCCAAATTCATGATCAAATGGCATTGTGCCATTTGGTACTTTATCATCAAATTTCATATTCATATTTTCGCCAGTTTCCCAAAGTTCAACAGCATATGCTTGTTTCGCATCACTGTTAAATTTTTTGAATTGACCGATAAAATTATCTTTTTGCTCAATTGACATTCCAGAACCCATAATATATTTACTATCTTTTTATAACATACTAAATTAATATTTAAATATTTTCAAATTACTTTAATGTATATATTATAAAGATGTCCAACTTTGTTTACTTTTATAAAAATGGTAATATCATTTATAACAATACAAATTTAATAAATGGAAAAGATATTGGTATATTTAATGATATTCAAAATGTAGAAACTATAAATAGCAATGACATTTATTATAATAAAAAATACGATAAATATTATCATAAATATATATTAGGACAATCACATACATTTTTAGAATGGAAACAGAGAAAAGACAATATATGGGAATGGCATAAATCTGATTATGATATTAGTGATTTAATATCATTAAATAAAATTAAAACTGATACAATCATAGACACAAATATTGATAAAATAAAAAAATCGATAAATATATCAGTTCAAAATATTTTATTAGAACATCAATATGATGATGAAAAAATTGCAGAAATATTAGAAAATATAAATAATATAAAAATATAAATAATATATTAATATATATTAATATGAATCGTAGTAATAGTATTCAATCAAATATGAATACTACAGATCATACTATTAGCAAATCACCTAGTCTAGATAGTTTTTTGAATATTGTAGAAACTATTACTATTGATTTTGAAGGTGATGGTAATTTAGGTATTTTATTCAATAAAGTAGATGATAATATGGTTGTTGTTGGTATAAAAAAATATACAGTAGCAAATGAATATTATGATTTAAAAATTGGTATGATTGTAAACCGAGTAAATAAATACAAATATAAAGATTTTATATATGAAAATTTTATGAAATTAATTGGATTATTATGGAATGAAAATCAAGAGATAACTATAGAATTTATTAAACCAAATTGTAATAATAATGAAATATATAAATTTTTAAAAAATATAGATTGTGAAAAACATTTTGATTTATTTGAAAATTTAGGAGCAAAAAACAAAACAGATTTATCTTATATTGAAGACAATGATTTAATAGATATAGATATAAATGATAAAAAAAAAATTTTAAGTAATATTAAAAAAGTCGAGTCTGAAGTATTTGAATTTGATGATTAACCATAATATTTAATTACTATATTATCACATATTTTTTTATATAAATCTGGTTCAAATACTAAATCTCTAGAGTTTGTTAATTGAAACATTAATGCTACTATTTTTTTGCGATTTAATAAATCTAATTTTATATAATCATCAACTTTATCACATACATTATTTTTATGAAATACTCTCCATCCACTATAACTATAACTATCTGATATTATCTTACGAGTATATAAATAATTTATGACATTATAAATATATTCTTTACTATATTTTTTATATTTTGGTGTTTGTGATAAATTATTTGATATATCCCATTCAGACATCATTATACTACCATAATAATCCAACATAATAATCTTATTATATATAATTTGATTTATTTTAAATAATATATTAGCAAAGAATAATATATCATGTATCAAACCAATGATGTTATTATTGTCATGCCAAATAATGTAATTGTTGAAAATCCAGAATTATTTAAACTACAATTAGCAGCAAAAAAAAGAAATGATAAAAAAGCAGATGAATTATGTCATAATATACTATGTATTATAGGATGGAGTATTGTCTGTATATTATTAATTTGGTGTATATTATTAGTAATTATGATGATTTTACATTTATAAATAAATTTGAAAATAATAAAATTTACTATGTATCAATCTATAAAATATAATGAGTTTAAATATTATACGTGATTCATTTGTTGAATGTCATAAGAACCATGTTTCTATACATGGACCACAACCCGTTATATCAATTGTTTGTTTAGATAAATTATTTAAAAATATAGAAGAAAATAATATCCAATCATCAAATGACTATATATTATACACTTTATTTCTATTATTAATTGTTAATATATTATTTTATGCAAATGATATCATAATTTTAATAAAATATATAGGTAAAAAAATATATGATTTACTATTGTATTGTAAAGATTATTTTAAACATGATAGATTACATAAATTAGAAAATTTAATACATAATATGAATGATAATATGAATTGTAATATACAAAAACTATCATATATTCAAGAGAGATTAACTAAGTTAGAAAATCATCCATATATAAGTAAAATAGATTATATAAACGATACATATATAGACGATCAGATTAATCGACAATAGTCATTTCTTCTAAACATTCACTAAGAGGATCACTATTAGTATCTGGTATATCATCTTGTGGTACATCATCCGGTAGAGCATCATCAGGTGGAGCATCATCTTCTATCAATTTTCTTTGATGACTATCAGGCATAAAATACATTGGTTTAAAAGATTCACAATTTTGATGGATAAACATATGAACTAAACTTAATGCTTCCATACAATCATTAATACATTTTATCTTTTTTATTTCATTAGGACTTCTTTTACCATAATCATTACTATCAGTAAAAGTATATCTGACATTATTATTATTTTCTAATGGAACATTACTTTCACCTTCATCATCTAATATACCATCTTCTGATACTATATGTTCAAAATATAATGTTTCTATTTTATATAATACATCATCCATTTTTAAAATTATAAGTTTTATTATTTATTAATATAAATAATTCAAATTTTAAATATTGTTATAAATTATAAATGAATTCTGGTAATATATGGTTTTTCATATTAGTTATAGCAGTATTAGAAACTATTGCTATGGGTATTATAGAAGATTCTGCAAATAAACGTAATAAGTATTTTTTAATTGGTGTAATAATTTATACATTAGTAGCATATGTACTATATGAAATATTAAAAACTACAAATGTTGCTATAACTAATGCATTATGGAATGCCACAACAGTTATATTAGTTTCACTTATGGGTATTTTTTATTTTAAGGAAGAATTTTCAATATATCAGTATATTGGGTTAGCATTTGCCGTTTTAGCAATCATATTTATAGAATTGCCAAGTTTAATTAAACTATTCAAAAAAATTAATTAATTAAACTATTTATATGTAAACATGTAAATTCAAATAATATATACAATTGTGGATAATTTATTAACAATTTTTGTATTTCAATTAAATTTACAAATTCAAAAATATCTTTCTTTTTTATATCTTCCATTAATTTATCATTATTTATTTTTATGGATGTAATTTTCATATTTCTGAATTTTTATTTTATCATCCCGAATTGTTTTTGTCATACGTTCAATTACTCTTTGCTGTGCTAAAATTGTTTCTTTTAACATTTTAACATCTTTATCTTTATAAATATTGTCACTTTTCTTTTTTTCAATAAATACTCTACTAGTATAATAAATATCATTATTATCATCTCGTAATTTTGTTCGGAATGACCAATTACTTGGACCATTTTGCAAAAATATTAATTCATTTCCTATTTTAACATATTCACCACCATTATAAAACATTTCTGTTTGTGTATCTTTATCTAATGTTATATATTTTATCTTTTCACCAACTTTAAAATCATATGGTAATTCTATCTCTTCGCAATTTTTTAATGAATCTCTTATAGTTGTTAAATTTGTTGTTCCTTTTTCCATATTATATTATTTATAGATTATCTTTTTATATTAGTATAATTATGTTAGAAATATTAGCATCAATCTTAAAAATGTCTAATGATCGACGTAGTACATTAATGTATTTTTTAGATGATAATATTCAATATAAAATACAAAAATATGAATTAATCAATATGGATGAGTTGTATCTTAAAAATAAAATAATATTAATCAATAAATCTACATTAAATATAGATTATGATGGTAAGGTAGAATATATAAAGGATGATAGGGTTACAATTAAAAAAAATAATGGTAATAAATCATTAGATATGAATGATTATTATATATTTGTAAAATATATTAATAGTAAAAAAGATACTAGAAAGTTTTTTGAAGAATTATTAAAAAAATTTTAAAATATTTATTATAATATAAAATGAAGGGTTGTAATGGTGGAAAACGCACACAAAAAAAAAGTAAAACTAAAAAGAAAAAAGGTGCTGGCAAAACATTAATGGTAAAAGATGTAAATAAAGCATTAAATACTGGTGTAGGAGTTGCAGAAGAAATGGGTAGTTTAGGTATGAATGTTGGAAAAACTGCTATCAAAGAAGTTGAAGCGGTTGGTTCAGAAGGTATAAAACTAAGTAAAAAAAGTATGAAATTTAGTAAAAAAATGTTATCTAAAAAAAATAAAAAAAGTAAAAAAGGTAAAAAAAGTAAAAAAAGTAAAAAAAATAGTTATAGATCATTTTTATCTAAACGTTTGAAAGAAGTAAAACGTAAACATCCGTCATGGCCACAATCTAAAGTTTTTAAAGAAGCCGTAAAAGGTTGGAAATCAAAATCAAAGTAAATTAAATTTTTTTTCTAATATATATTATAACATGCCAACAAAAAAACCAAGATGTCCAAATGGTTCGCGTAGAAAACCACGTAAAACTGGTAAATGCATTAAAACAAAAAAGAAATCTAGTAGCAAGTCCCCGCCTAAACGTCGTTATAATTTAAGAGTTAAAAAAGATGTTAAATCTAGTAGTAAAACAAAAAAGAAGGGAAATTATCGTAGTTTTTTGAAATGTGAAATGAAAAAATTAAAAAAAGCAAACCCAAGTATGAGACAAGCAAGTATTATGAAAATGGCAGCAAAAAAATGGAACAAAGGAAAAATGACTGGTGGGTGAAGTATAATGAAAGATATTCAAGCAGCAGGTAAATTGCTTGGAGGATGAGGTGGAATGAAAACTAAATTTATTTAAAGTATAATACATATTTAATATATAAGTATAATACAAATATGCCTAAAAATAAAATTGGTGGAAAAAAACATAAAGGTAAAAAAAATAATGTTAAAGTTTCAAAAAACTTAGAAGTTCCAGAATTCGATGAAACCATTGGTCAAGTCGTTAGGGTTAAAGGTAATGGTAGATTTGATGTAAGATGCATTGATGGTATAGAAAGATCTGGTATTTTACGAGGAACAATGAGAAAACGTGTATGGGTAAATCGTTTAGATTTACTACTAGTTGAACCATGGTCTTTTGAAACTGATAAATGTAGTATTTTACATAAATATGATGATGATGAGTTTGTAAAACTAAAAAATTTAGGGCATATACCAAATGAATTTAAATTAGAAGGTGATGAATGTAATCCAGATGGTGATGATGATGATTATTTTTCTTATGATATCAGTGACTCTGATACTGAAGAGGAAACCAAAGTATCAGATGAGAAAATTGTAAAAAAAGAATCATCATCTTCAGATACAGAAATAAATTTAGATGATATTTAATATATTAATTATTACTTTTAGTCATTTTAGTCATTTTATTAGATGTTAATTCTGCTGTAACAACCATATCATTTTCTTTTACATACATTACTATACCAATTACTATACCAATTACAATCATAAATAGAATCACCGATACAATCCATATCCATGATTTACTAGATTTATTATTTTTTGAATTTGACTGACTAGAAACTATAAATTTTTCATATATACTACTAAACATTTTTGCAATTAAATATCCTACTAATATCAAAAAAATATAAATAAAAATTTCTTTAGTTTTAATCATTTATATATATTATATAAAAAAAAAATAAAATTATAAATGTGGCAATAAGGGAAAACTCTCCCAATCGTATCTTTTTAATATATGACATTCTTTAATATTTTCTTTTACAACATTTAATTTTATATCTGTTAAATGTTGACTTTCTACTGGTAATACCATACTTAATTGTTCATTTGGTGTATATGGTAAATTGTCTCTATTAATACTGATACTATCCATATCTATTATAGTATCATGTAATTCTTTAAAACATGGTGCTGTATAATAATCATAACTATATCTCCATGCTATACATCCACTAAAATAATAATGTACACACCAATATAATGATTTTAAATAATCATTACACATATTTTCTGTCTTACATTTTAATATTTCATCATATGCTGGCGAATAACAATGATCAAACAAATATTTCATATAATAATTTGTTTTCCAATATTTCATATCATAAAATATACGTTTTTCTTCCACTCTATCTAATATAGGTTTATGATTCATTAATTTTTCTAATTCTACTAAATCTTTTGTATTTTTATATATACGTTTATATTTACGTTCCATATTATCTCTAATTTGTAATATATTTTTCATTCTATCTTCTTCATTTAATGATAATGTATGTATGTACTCTTTTAATCCACTAATATTTATTAAGTCATCATTTTCAATATCTATTAAATGATAATATCCTAAGTTTTTTTCACATAAATTTTTATATGTGCTTATCAATACTTCTAAACCATCATGTCTTAAATTTATACTAGGTGTATGACTTATAAAATCATTACCTAAGAAAAAACAAATAAATATATAATCATTTATTAATGTCATATCATCTAATTTGTATACTCTAGGTTTAATATTATTAATTATTAAATTTTTTAGTCTTGAAATGTCTAAATAAACATATTCACTATTAAATCCTTCAATACGATATTCTGTAGTTTCACGTAATAAATGTATTTTACTATCACTTATTAATGATAACATTATTAAATCAGCATCTAATCCATAAACACAATTATTATCATAATGTTTCATTCTAATAGTATTGTAAATTTTGTGTTCACCTTCACCTTCGGTATTGCTACTATCAAATATTAATTTTTGATCTATATGTATATTTTGTAATAAATAATTTTCTAAATTTTCCATAAATTTAGTACCTGGTGTAATAGCATTAGTATCCCATATCTTTTTTTCTTTAGCACTTTTATATCTACGTAATCTTTGTTGTATCATTTTAGGTTTAGGACAAGGTCCATCAATCGCAATATATACCATCTCATTTGGTTTCACAATATCAATAATTTTATGGATACTTTCTAGTATTTTTTTGTGCATTTCGGTTTCATCGGTTAAATTTCTACAACAAGGATGAATTAAACAATTTAAATCAAAGTATAAGTTATCAATACATATATTTTTGTTTTGATTGTAACAAATATGGTTATAATCTTCAATAAGTGTTTTAAAAAAAACTGGTATACCCATTTTATAATATTAATATATTAGGTTTAAATATATAAAAGAATAATATGATAAGTAAATATAAATGAAAAATTGTATTGTATTTGGAAATGGTAAATCTCTTGAAAATTTTGATTTTAAAAATATAAATCGCAATATATATGATATAGTTGGTTTATGTTTGGCTTTTAGATATTGGGAAAAGATAGATTGGTATCCGGATATTTATATATGTGTAGACACAGTTGTATTAAATAACCATGAACTAGTAGAATGGTTAATAAAAGATAAATGTAAAAAATATTTGTTAAGCAATTGTATATTAAAAAATGAAAAATTAGTAAAAAATATTAATATGAAAAAAATAAAATTTATTGAAGATTTACGAAAAGATAAAAATAGTGTATTTAGATTTATAAATACATGGTGTAGTGGAAGTTCTGGATTATTATTTTCAATGGATTATTATAAAAACATAAAACTATTTGGTTTTGATTGTGATTATATTGAGTTTATACCTGAATGTAAACAATTATCTGATGGTTCTTTAATTATTACAAAAACCCCACCAATTAATCCAAATTATTTTTTTAATGATTATCAAAGAGAGGGTGATAAATATAATGTTCCAAATGGTAAAAGTATACATTTAAAAAGTTGGTATGAATGTAGTAAAATTATTGAATATTTAAATAAAGATGAATTAAATAAATATTATATTAATAATTATAATAGTAAAAAAAGTATCAGTGAATATTTTTATACAGATGATATAATTAAATTTAATAATAATAATAATATAGCAGTTATTATTCCAGTTACAAGTAATAAATGTAATTATAAAGATTATAAAGAACAAACGTTTATATGGAAACAGAACTCCAAAACGCTCCAAAAGTGGAGCCAAGTGATATCGACTACGGTTCTCCGAAGCCTTAGACCGGCAGTAAGCTGGACCCTGAAATCATTGTGTTTGACCCTGAGGCGAAGATTAGCACCGAAAAACTGAGTGCTGAAGATGAGGCCCTTTTGAAGGACTCGCAGCCTTTCTGGTTGACAGATCAGTTCATCATCCGACCTTGCGTGAGCATCCTCATCACCATGATTTTCCTTGTGATTATTACCTTTGTATCTGTTCAGTTGGACTACTTCGCACTCAACGAACCCAACTCCAGAGAATACTTGATATGGGATGACCCAAGAGCCAAGGCCTGGGACATGAAAATTATTGCCGAAGAATTTATTCTGACAAATGCCGGTGCAGAAGGATCACAAAAGCCACTCAGAATGACTTCTGTCGTAGGTTG
>ENA-OQVM01001890-OQVM01001890.1-marine-metagenome-genome-assembly--contig:-NODE-1890-length-26057-cov-4.061278_pt1 | contig 26057 bp, 24 predicted proteins | sample MGYA00237776_ERZ505498 | MGnify/ENA primary metagenome ERZ505498 (study PRJEB26159, sample SAMN06265151) | marine metagenome | isolation source: Helgoland LTER site | place: Germany:Helgoland, sampling...
CTGCAACATGGGAATTTGTTGTTGCTGATAACGTAGTACTTCCAGTTGGAACTGCTTACACAAGCGCTGACGGAACTTCTCCAACTTCTGTTGGTGGATTTGATTTCTATTCAATTTCTACTAACCATGAAGCTTATTACGATGAATTCGTATACGTAGAAGGATTCTTAGGTAGTGAAGATTTTTCATCTAAAGGATTTAGATCAGCAATGAGCAATGGAACTTTAACATTAAGAGCTCAAGAAAACATTAACTCTGTAGCTGTTTATAACATGTTAGGTCAACAAGTTTATAATGCTAATGTAAATGCAATGCAATCTACTGTTGATATGTCTAACTTATCTAACGGTACTTACATTGTAAAAGTTAACATTAATGGAACTGAAGGTTCTGTAAAAGTTATCAGATAATACAAAGGTTTTTTAAAATTTAGAAAAGACTGTCTTTATAAGACAGTCTTTTTTTTATCTCTATATTTTTATTAAAAATGGCAAATAAACAAAATACAATTTTCGGCATACATCCTATATTAGAAGCATTAGGTTCAGATGTGGTAATTGATAAATTATTTATTCAAAAAGATTCAACGAATCCTAAGATTGAGGAAATAATAAAAAAAATTGAATCAAGTGATGTTACTGTAAACCATGTTCCGGTTGAAAAACTAAATAGATTAACTCATGGAAATCATCAAGGTATTATAGCCATTACCTCTCCTATTCCATTTTATGGGCTAGAAGAAATTGTCGAGAAGATACTTTCAGAAAAGGAAAAACCTTTATTTATTATATTAGATCAAATTAGTGATGTGCGAAATTTTGGTGCAATTATAAGAACCGCAGAATGTACCGGAGTTGATGCAATTATAATACAAAAAAAAGGGGGTGCACCAGTAACTGGTGATACGGTTAAAACTTCAGCTGGGGCTATATTTAAAATCCCTATTTGTAAAGTAGATCACATAAAAGATGCTATTTTTTATTTAAAGGCTTCCAATATCACTACTGTTTCAGCTACTGAGAAAACGGATAAAAGTGTCTATGATTTAGACTTAAACCAATCACTAGCTATCATTGTGGGATCTGAAGGTAAAGGTGTTTCTAAATCTGTTTTAAACATTGTAGATCACAAGGCATCATTACCACTTTTAGGAGATGTTAACTCTTTAAATGTTTCTGTAGCATGTGGAGCATTTTTGTATGAAACCATCAGACAACGATCTTTATAAATCTTTCTTTTCTTCGGGAATTGATTTTTTAAAAATATAATTTATTGATGAAGGTTCTTTTTGAGGCTCAACAATTTCTGTTTCAGGTACAGTTTCTATAAAATTTCCATCTTTATCAAAATTTTTCATAAAAGGATCTTCTTCTGGATTGTAATCTTCATTTTGCCAAACATATTTTTTAACAGGTAAGGTTTGCTTATTAAATATTAAAGCAAATATTATCCCTACTATAAAACCAGATAAATGACCTTCCCAAGATATTTTAGGGTCTGTTGGAAATATATACCAAATAAAGCCACCATATAAAAATATAACACCAAATGATAATGCAGTTAATTGATAGTGTTTTGACAAAATACCTCTAAACATTAAAAATGCTGTTAACATATAAATTACACCACTAGCACCAATGTGTATGTTTGACCTTCCTATTAGCCAAGTAAATAATCCTGTTAATAACAGACCGTATATTAAAACTTTCCACCTTATCCTTCTATAAAAATAAAATAAAGCAGAAGTTAACACTAATAAAGGGATTGCATTATTAAATAAGTGCTTTACATCACCATGTATAAATGGACTAAATAGTATTCCTCTTAAGCCTTCTATTTTTCTTGGATAAATTCCTAAATGATTTAAATTAATATTAAAATGCGATTCTATCCAAAAGACAACAACGATAGCTAGCAAAAAAAGTAACGGAAATAGCAGCACATCATTAGAAAAATATAAATTATCTTTTTTTGTCATAATCGTTTAAATTCAAAAAATAAACCCTTTTTCAAATTTCGGTTAAATTGTCAGTATAAGCACGTTAATAAAATTGTATTTTTACAGCTATGAGTATTCCATTGGCAGAACGTATAAGACCTAGATCCTTAAATGACTATTTAAGTCAAAAACATTTAATAGGCAAAAATGGTGCAATAAAATCTCAATTAGATTCACAGATGTTATCCTCTATGATATTTTGGGGACCCCCAGGTACCGGGAAAACAACACTTGCCACAATTCTTGCTGAAGAATCAAAAAGACCTTTCTATATGTTAAGCGCTATAGATAGTGGCGTAGCTGCAATTAGAGAAGTTATCGAAAAAGCTAAAAAAAGCGATTCTCTTTTTAGCACAAAAAATCCAATTTTATTTATTGATGAAATTCATCGATTTAGTAAATCTCAACAAGATTCACTTCTAAAAGCGGTAGAAAAAGGATGGATTACCTTATTTGGAGCTACTACAGAAAATCCAAGTTTTGAGGTAATACCTGCACTTTTATCTCGTTGTCAAGTATATGTACTCGAATCATTCAACAAAACTGACTTAGAAGCTCTTTTAAAGAGAGCTATAGACAAAGACGAGTATTTATCTAAAAAAAAGATAACTCTTAAAGAAACGGAAGCTATATTAAGATTATCAGGCGGAGACGCAAGGAAGCTTTTAAACATTCTTGAATTGGTCGTTCTTTCTGAAAATTCAGATGCTATTACCATCACTAATGCTATGGTATTGCAAAAAGTTCAAAAAAACACCGTTTTATATGATAAGACAGGAGAACAGCATTATGATATCATATCTGCTTTTATAAAGTCAATTCGTGGTAGCGATCCAAATGCAGCTGTTTATTGGCTTGCAAGAATGATTGAAGGTGGAGAAGATTTAAAATTTATCGCAAGACGATTAGTGATATTAGCTTCTGAAGATATAGGAAATTCAAATCCTACTGCCTTAGTCTTAGCCAATACCACCTTTCAATCTGTAAACATAATTGGCTATCCAGAATCGAGGATAATTTTAAGCCAATGTGTAATATATCTTGCTACTTCTCCAAAAAGTAATGCTTCTTACCTAGCCATTAAGGATGCTCAGAAAATGGTAAAACAAACAGGAGATTTATCAGTACCACTTGCATTAAGAAATACTCCAACAAAATTAATGAAAGAATTAGGCTACGGACAAGAATACCAATATGCACATGATTTTGATCGTAATTTTATATTGCAAGAATTCTTACCAGAAGAAATTAAAGGAACACGATTTTATACTCCTGGGAACAATGGTAAAGAAAATAATTTTAGACAATATTTAAAAAATCTATGGAAGGATAAGTATGGGTATTAATTAACATAACAACTTATATCCGTCAAGTATGTAACAAAAATCATATTATAACTTTACCTGTGCGATTTAGGTTCCCCTATTATTATCAATTGCAAAATTTTAAATTTTGTTTAAGAAAACCTACCATTTCTGAAAGAGTTTTGATTCTATGAGTTTAAAAAAATAATTAGGGTATTGCATACCATTGTGGATTAAGTATAACCTCGGAATGCCATAAACCTGTACTGGCCCTATCACTTATCCCTGCTTGATAGTAATGTATATCCATTTTTGTTTTAAACCACCAAATAAAACCTGTTTGTTTTATAGCACCATTTTCCATAATGGTACCATTGGTAAATTGAGATTTAGTCCAAAAATTATTACCCTCTCCAAACATTGGTGAGTTATATCCTCCAGGAGGAAGATTTGTTGTAACAATAGGTGCATATGTAAAAATAAAAGAAACTTTATCTAAACGGCTCGGAGGATCACTAGATGCTGGAAGAGCTCCAACACCTCCCATACCCGTAATAAGTGACACCATACTTTCTGCAATTAGTTGTGCCCGCTCTCCGCTATCATCTGGTGTATTTACACCGCATAAACCGTTTGCAACAGTTCCTCCAGGTGGAGAACACATATCGTACATTTGGGCATAATAATAATCTGCAGAAGTTGGAAAGTAGTTGCTTAACCAATCACCTGTTGCTGATATTGTAACACTGGGATCATTCATATAAGTTTTAAATGAAGTAAATAAAACATTCAAAGCGTCAGCAGTTGTATGCGGCATGGTAGTGCCATTACCTGTCTCTATTAGTAGTTCTGTCATTGGTCTAAGCCCTTGAGGAAAAACTGGAGTTTGAACAACAAGTGTGTCATTAAGTTCTTTAAAATAATTTATAAATTTTTTCCAGCCATCGACAGGAACATCTGTTGATCCATTATTCCAATCATGAGCCCATTCTGTATAAGCTGTATCTGGGTGCATTACTAATGTACCGGTATAACCAGAAGTAGTTAAATCTGTGATAAATTGATATAATTGAGCTTTATTAGGTCCTGTGGTTGATGAACTATCTGCACCAGGTCCTTCTATACTTATAACAAACTTAGCAGGGTTTATAAGAGCTACCTTCATAGCTGTTATACTATCAAACCTTGGTGGAGATTGCCAAAGAACATTTATATCAACAGAAGGAGCAGGGACTCCAACATCTACTAGTCTTGATGCCGAACCAACATTACCAGCTGCATCCGAAACGCTATGCACAACAGTATAAGCACCTAATGTACTAGTGTCTAAATCAGAAGTCGTTACGATACTAGAAGTTAAATCTCCATCTTGATTATCTATTGCAGTTGCACCCGCATCTACATAAGTTGAGCTTTGAGAAACAGTTATAGAGGATTCTCCAATTAATGTAACTACAGGAGCTGTTGAATCATTGTCATCATTATTACAAGCAATTATAAATACTGATACTACTAAATAAAGTAATTTTTTCATTTTAAATTAGTTTTATATTAAAAATAAATACAACTGGGTTTAAAGCAAAAAAAAGTTAATTAATATAATTATACGTCTTTCTTTTATTTCCGCTACCTATAATTAAATTATTAGACTCATCAAAAAAGACCTCAGCAGTTTTATCTTTTTCATTTTTAAAATTAATAACTGAACCTTTTACAGTGATCTTTCCAATTAATAATAAATCGTCATCAGTATCTATTAATTCTTGATAAAGCGTATAGCCTACAGCAGTTTTTCGCAATAAAAAAACCGTTCCCATGTGATTATAATTAGTATATTTATTTAAAGGAAGATTTAAATTTATTGTTTTCTCTATCGTTGGTTCCACTTTTTTTAATGGCTCATTATTTATAGAATTTTTAGTAGCTATAACAGGTGAGCTTTTAGTATTTTCTAAAATTACTTGTGGATCAAGAGTTGTTGTTACATCCATACCTTCAATTTCTTTTTGCATTACATTAAGAGCAATTATGTCATCAAAAGCGTTCCTAACAGATTCGTAATATGCTTTTTTATAATCTTTAACTTTACTTTTTCCATAGTTAGTTCTATATATAACTTCTCCAGTACAATCCCTTAAAACCAATTGAACTTTGGTTATAATAAAGCCAGGTGTTCCTTCAGCTTCAGCCCAAAGCCCATCACATCTAAATACATTTAAGGGAACTTCCCTATCAAAATAAGCATGAAAACCATATTTATTAAATAAAAACTTAGTCAATGAATTTAATTGATACTTATCTTTTTCTTGTTGAAATTCAAATTGTTCTGATACAATGACATAACTGTAATCACTTAAAGATTTTTGTGAAAAACTTTTTGATATTATACCCATAAAAAGAAATATTACTGCAACTAATTTATTCATTTTTGTCTATTATAATACTTAATCCGAACTGTAAAGATACACTTTTAGCCTTGGCCAAATTAGAGTACCATTTTAAATTATCGGCCACAATATAAAAATTAACCATTTTAATCGTAGTGACTAAACCCAAACCAATATTTGAATAGGAATAGGAATCTGCAGAATAAGTTGTCTTCAAAGAAAAATAATCTGATAGTCGGTAATAATAAAATAAAGTTGCAGCAATTTGTGGGCCTTTTGGCCTAAAAACACTAAAATACTGAAAACCAACAGACTGATTGTATTCTTGATTTTCCCCCATTTTTAAACAATTACAAACTTCATCACCTCCTATCTCTTTGCCAAAATTATATTTAATAGAAGCATACATTTTAACAGGACGCATTTGAGTATAAGAATTATAAATAGTATCTACTATAAAATTATCTTCAATATCGTCAATTAAATCATCGTAATAAGGCGTTGAAGGCGTTCCAACTTGCAAAGGCGGAAATAATAATTCTATTCCATCCAAGGTATATTCGCCAGTTACTTGATAAGATTCAATGTCTTTTTTATGAAAAATAGCACCTAAATCTAGTATGCTGGCACTTGCAGTCCATTTTTCATCTATTTCATAAGTAGCGCCTAAATCAACTCCAAGCCCCAAATTTCCTCCAAATAATGCATTATCTACGAGCTTATCTATTACTTGCTCACTAGTATCTAACTCACTTAAAGAAGTGATCCCGGAAGTATTTACATTCATATTTAGATTGCTCAAAATATGCTCATAAATATTATTTCCAGATTCACTAAGTCTGGTCAGAAGAGTACCCGAATTACTGGTACTTCTAAAATTTAATATACTGGAATACAATTTTACTCTTGCTCCAATAGTAATTTTTTTATTTAACTTTTTATTGATCCCAAAATGATACACTGTTAAAAAATCTCCTGAAGCACTTATTTCCCCTAAATCAAACTCTTTACCAATGTAATTAGCATTTCCTTCCCAAGCTAAAATTGCTAAATCTTTAGGAAAATATAATACAAAATCGAATTCTTGGTAAATACCTCCCGAAAAATAATAATTTTTCTTGTTTTTCCATCCAAAATTCAATAATTCTAACTGTTGAGTTGCAGTAAAAAAATCTGTGTTTTTTAATTCGAATATTTTATTGCTAATTCGAGTATTTATATCGACACTTGATTCTTGAAAAATATCGTATACTGTAACACCTGATGAACCACCATTGAAATGGATTTGAGATATAAATGGAACTCCAAAATGATAATCGTAAGAAATTCTACTCCCCGGATTTAAAATCATTCCTTGAGGAGTTTCCTCTAAACCATAAAGAACTTCTTTGTTTTGAGAGAGTAATGAGATTACCCAAAACATAAAGAAACATGTAATCAGGTTTTTCATTCTTCAAGTCTTAAATAATAAGTGGTTTTAGATTCTAAGTTTAATATTCCATCAAGATTAATTAAGGAAGATGTCGCTATTATATTGACAACCAATTTATTAGATAACACTAAATTACCTATAGAAGCTTCATCAATTATTTCAGTATACTCCGTAATTACAGGGTTACTTATAGCGCCTGAATTTACTGGAATGGTGATTTCATAATGCAATACATTATTTTCATCTAGAAACTGATATTGAGTAATTAATTGACTTGGAAGACTGTTCGTATTTTTAAAATAAAAATCGGCTTTTATTAAATTGTCTACCAAAAAGTCTTCATTTAAAAAATCAAAAGAAGTAGTGTCAGTTACTATTAAATTAGTTGGACTTATATCCGAGAAGTTTTCAGAATTTATGTTAAAAAAAATAAAATCAAGCGCTACCACTGGGCTTGGTATTATATCATCTGTTTGATCGAAATCGATATCTTTTACACAAGCCATAAATAATGTACTAATGGCTGTAAATAAGAAAAGTATGTGTAATTTATTTTTCAATGATGGAGAATTTAATAGTTAACGATAAAATGATATAAAAAGTATTACTACAAGTAAGATTTGATCTCAGATAAGGCATTAATTATTTTAAATTCATCTGGTCTTTTTTCATTCCTGTAATTATAAAAAATGGTGTCCATACCAATATTTTTAGCTCCTAATATATCTGCTTCAAAAGAATCTCCAATCATGATACTATGTTTTGCACTCGCATTGGCTTTATCCAATGCTGCCATAAACATGAGTGGATTCGGTTTTTTTAAACCAAGCCCTTCAGAAGTAGTAACCGTTGAAAAATAATGCAAAATACCACTGTTCTTTAATTTTTTAAATTGAACTTCTTCAAAACCATTAGTTATTATGTGAAGCTGGTACTTTTCATTTAAATAATCTAATATATTTAAAGCTCCATCAAAAAGATAATTGTCTATTGGAAGTTCTTCAATATATGAATCTGCTAATTTATCTATAGTAATAATAGCATATTCTTTATTAAATATTTTAAACGAATCTATAAGCCTACCTCTACGTAATTCTTCTTTAGTTATTCTTTCTTCTCTAAATTTTTTCCAATACGCTAGATTAATAGGCTCGTAAATTTTAATAAAATCATCAAAATCTACATCAATTTCAAATTTATTAAACACCCTTTTATATGCGAGCATTGAGTTCTTATCAAAATCCCATAAAGTATGGTCTAGGTCAAAAAAAACATCTTTTATTTGTAAGTTATTTGTCATTAAAATTTATTTATTAATTGCTGAGAAAATTGTTTTTAGAACCGTATTTTTTTTACTATTCATAAAATTATAATTGTCAAATATCATTGAAAAAGTTCCATTTACTTTGTTAACAGATTCCATCATTTTTTGAATAGTTTCTGTTTTTTTTGAAGTAGGAGTTTTATTTAAACCTTTTGAAGTCAATGATATAGGGTGTATTTTTAGAGGAGTAACTATTTCATAATCTAAATCATAAAATAGAAAAGGAGAACATGTACTCGCTCTAAATCCTATTACATTTTCGTAAACCATGGTATAATCTGTTGCAATTTCTAATTCTATTAAATTTCGGTAGTTATGAGGTAAACTTACTAAATATTCATTATTCATTGAACGTCTTAAGGTTCTATTGGTAATCGCTTCAATTTTTTCTTTTTCTTCGTTTAAAACCACTAAACTATTTAATGCTTCATCCGAAAATATTAAGCCTATTTCTTGATAATCTGAAACATTTTTAATCAATAATTTAAAAGATTCTTTTTGAGAATTTAAACTTTCTTCGAAAATTTTAGATGCTCCTAATAAAAAGAAAACAGTCAAACTAGATTTACTATTTTTTACTGAATTTATGATCCAATTAAAGGTATTAAATGGATCTTTTCTAAATCCAAAGAGCACACTACTTCTATCAAAAATACTTTTAAAATTAAAACTGAACAAGTCATTGAAAAAACCAATAAATGTTCTTAACAAACCTTTATTCTTGTACAACAGTGGTTGGCTGGCGTTAATAATGGTATGAACACTAGGCTTCCTTTTGGAATACTTAATATCGGAAAAAGTTTGCAGTAATAAATCTTTGAACTTATAAGCCCAAATATCAACTACAGGATCTTGTAAAAATCCAGCTTTAAAAGCGATACTTTCTGAAGCTAAAAATCGCCCTTTTTCGTCTTTAACTTGAGGTAAATACTCTTCATATCTAGATAATAAATAGAAGCTAGCAGCGAAAATATCAAAAGGCAAGGAGCTATTTTTCCCCACTGCAAAGAAACATTTTGTTTCTCCCCAATCTTTAACCGTAATATCAATACTTTCAAACCCATCTTGCATTAATAATTCGGTGCTCTGAATAAATAATTCGTCACCTAATTCTTTTTTACCATAGGATAATTTTGGCCCAGAATAGGCTATAAAATCTTCTATTACATTGGTAAAATTCACTTCAATACCTAAAATTCTAAAACAAATATGCTTAAAAATATAGGTAATTCGTTGTGTGGTTTTAAGAGAATAAATTAATAACATAAACAGTACTATAGAAGGTTTTCATCAGCAAAGCTAAAATAAGCTTTTTCAGTAATAATTAGATGATCCAACACTTTTATGTCTATAGTTTCACTTGCAATTTTTAATTTTTGAGTAATTTTTTTATCAGCTTGGCTTGGTATGAGTGAACCAGAGGGGTGGTTATGAGTTAAAATAAGGCCAACTGCACCAATTTGTAAAGCAGCTTTTAGTACCAATCTAACGTCAACTAATGTACCTATGATTCCTCCTTTACTTAACTGTATTTTTTTTAATACTTTATTGGAATTATTTAAATAAACAATCCAGAATTCTTCATGGGATAATTCACCAATAAGTGGTTGCATTAATTCAAAAACCGAGGAACTGGATGTTACTTGTTTCTTTTCTATTGCTTCTTCTCCCCTACGTCTTCTTCCTAACTCTAAGGCTGCTATGATACTTATTGATTTTGCCTCTCCGATACCTTTAAATTTCATTAGGTCTTTTACCGACAATTTTCCGAGTTCAGTTAAATTTAAAGCTACAGAAGCTAGTATTCTTTTACTTAAGGCTACTGCACTTTCTTCTTTATTACCAGAATTAATTAATATAGCTATTAGTTCTGCATGGCTTAATGCATTTTTTCCTTTTAACAATAATTTTTCTCTTGGACGGTCATCTTCACTCCATTTTTTTATGGAAAAAGAGAATTTGTATTCTTTCAAAATAAATGGTTTTTATTACCGGGAAGTTATTAAAGGTAACAAAGTATCTGCAAACTGAAAAATATATTTACATAAAACAAGAGAGCTTGTAGCATGCCTAAAATATATACTTTTGGTTTTTATGAAATGGTATCATCTAGTTTAGATAGTTTTATTTTAAAAATAACAATCATTAATTCAGTATTGTTATGCTATCAAATTCTTTAGCTCATCAAAATCCAATCCTCCGTAATTACCACTACTCATCAACAATATTGAAATATCATTAAATTGTTGAGAAAACAAAAAGTCTTTAAACGCTATTGGATTGGTATAGATAATTAAATCATCTCTTTGGAACGCATCTGCTATTTGTTGTTGCGAAATGGCTTTTAGCTTTTTAATTTCTAGAGCATGTGGTGAATAAAAAACTACTGCTACATCTGCAGCGTCTAATGTTCCCTTATATTCGTTAAGAAATTCAGGATTTAAACTACTATACGTATGCAACTCTAAACAGGCAATTAGTTTTCTGTTTGGAAACTGGTTTTTCAAGGCATTAGTAGTTGCTAAAACTTTTGAAGGTGAATGTGCGAAATCTTTATAAGCAACACAATTTTCTGTTTCTGTTATTTTTTCTAATCGTTTACTGGCACCTTGAAAAGAAGAAATTGCTTCATAAAAATCGTTTTCATCAATTCCAATTTGTTGGCAAATCCATTTGGCACCGGCTAAATTATTTAAATTGTGTTTTCCAAATATTTCAATAGGCATCGAACCTTCCTCAGTTTCTAAAATGGTGATTCCATTTTCAACCTGATATTCTGGAGTTTGATAAGGAAATTTTCTAATGGTATTTTCTGAACCTTCTACCAATTTTTTCACCTCAGTATCTTCTATATTATAGGTGACACTCCCTCCTTCTACTATGGAATCTACAAAAATACGAAACTGTTCAACATAATTTTTCCAAGTAGGAAAAACATTAATGTGATCCCAAGCAATTCCACTTAACAAAGCAATATTTGGTTTGTAAAGATGAAATTTTGGTCGTCTATCTATAGGAGAACTCAAATATTCATCTCCTTCTAAAATAATAAAATCATTATCATCGGTAAGCTTCACCATCACGTCAAATCCTTCCAATTGAGCACCTACCATATAATCTAAATCTCGATTAAAATAATGCATCACATGAAGAATCATAGAAGTAATAGTAGTTTTGCCATGACTTCCCCCTATTACCACCCGAGTTTTAAATTTGGATTGTTCGTATAAAAACTCAGGATATGAATATATTTTTAATCCCAATTCTTGTGCTTTTAATAATTCGGGGTTGTCTGCTTTTGCATGCATTCCTAAAACTATTGCATCTAGTTGAGTTGTGATTTTTTCTGGAAACCATCCAAATGCTTTTGGTAATATTCCGTAGGCGCTTAACCTGCTTTTTGAAGGGTCAAATATTTCATCATCACTCCCGGTAATGGTATCTCCTTTTAAATGCAGTGCCAAAGCCAAATTATGCATTGCTGCTCCACCAATAGCAATAAAATGTATGTTCATAAGTAAAATTAATAAGTATCTTTAAATATCTTTAGAAGTTAAAAAATATTTTTTTATTTATCAAAGTTTGGAGTTGTTTAACATTCCCCAAAGCTTATCTTTAAGTTCCATTAAACCTTGTTGAGCAACTGAAGAGAAAAATAGATATGGTATTCCTTTAAAGTCAATATCCAATTCTTGTTTCATTTCAGCTTGTAATTCTTCATCCAGCATGTCACATTTAGAAATAGCTATCAATCGATCTTTATCAAGCATCTCTGGGTTGTAACGTCTTAATTCATCTAATAAAATATCATATTGTTTTTTAATATCATCGGCATCAGCAGGAATTAAAAACAATAGTGTAGAATTACGTTCAATATGTCTTAAAAAATAATGTCCCAAACCTTTTCCTTCTGCGGCTCCCTCAATGATTCCAGGAATATCTGCCATCACAAACGTTTGATGATGACGGTATTTTACAATACCAAGATTAGGTTTCAACGTTGTAAACTCGTAATTCGCAATTTTTGGCTTTGCAGCAGTAACAACAGAAAGTAAAGTCGATTTCCCAGCATTTGGGAAACCCACTAGGCCAACATCGGCCAATACCTTTAATTCTAAAGTGATATCTACTTCTACTCCATCTAATCCAGGTTGAGCATAACGAGGAGTTTGATTCGTTGAACTTTTAAAATGATCATTTCCTAATCCACCTTTACCACCTCTAGCAATAATTACTTCTTGACTCTCTTCCGTTATTTCAAGAATTATATTTTGAGTTTCGGAATCTCTGACTACAGTTCCTAATGGTACTTCAACAATCACATCTTCCCCATCTGCTCCAGTACTGGTCTGTTTGCTTCCAGCCCCTCCATAACCTGCCTTATAATGTCTTTTAAATTTCAAATGATAAAGTGTCCAAAGATTAGAATTTCCACGCAAAATCACGTGACCACCACGACCTCCATCACCTCCATCCGGACCCCCTTTTGGAATGTATTTTTCACGGCGTAAATGGGCACTACCCTGCCCTCCTTTTCCTGAGGTAAGGTGCATTTTTACATAATCTACAAAATTTCCTTCAGTCATAATTAATGCCGTGGATTTTTACTATAATTGGTTTATAATTTACTAAAGTTTATCAATAATTTTACATAACCTTTCTGTAATAACCTCAATACTTCCTATTCCATCAACTCCAAAATACTTATTTTGATCTTGGTAATAATCTTTTAATACAGCCGTTTTTGTTTCGTATTCATTAAAACGATTTCTAATTTTAAGTTCGTCTTGGTCATCAGACCTCCCACTTGTCTCCCCTCTTTTTAACAAACGTGTAACCAATAAATCTTCCGTTACTTCTAAAGCAACCATACCATTAATTCCCTCTCCTTTTTCTGCTAAAAAAGCATCTAATGCAGCAGCTTGTGAATGAGTTCTTGGAAATCCATCAAAAACAAAGCCTTTGGTATCTGTATTTTTATCTACCTCAGCTTTGAGCATATTTATTGTTAGTTCATCTGGGACTAAATCGCCTTTATCCATATAAGATTTGGCTAATAATCCCAATTCAGTTTCATTCTTTATATTATATCTAAATACATCACCTGTAGAGATATGCGTTAGATTGTATTTAACTTTTAAATATTCTGCTTGAGTTCCTTTTCCAGCTCCTGGAGGACCAAATAAAACAATATTTTTCATTTTTCGAGGTTTTAACTTATAAATAGTATTTAAATTTCTTCCTAAACCATTATAATCCAATCCATATCCAACAATAAAATCATTTTCAATTTCCATCCCTATATAATCAACCTTATACGTTTTCGTAAATGCAAGAGGTTTGTAAAACATGCTTGCAATTTTATAACTTTTAACGTGTTCTTGTTCAAGTATTTTCAAAATAGCTTCTATCGTATTGCCAGAATCTACAATATCTTCGATAATAATTACATCACGTCCTTTTAAAGAAGGATCTACTCCCATTACAGTAGATACATTTCCAGTTGATTGTGTTCCATCGTATGAAGCAACTTTTATAAAGCTAATTTCACAATCTCCATTAAATTTTTTAATGATATCTGCACCAAAAAAGAAAGCGCCATTTAATACAATTAAAAAAACCGGGGTTTTATCTTTATAATCATCATTTATTTTTACTACAACATCATTAATCACCTGATTAATCTGCGTTTTAGAAATATATTTTTTAAAGAATAAATCGTGTAATTGAATCATTTTAAAATCTAAATTTTATAATAATTAGTCAGAAAAATTAGCGCTAACAAATAAAGATGCAAAGATACATATTAACTTATTATTTCTTGTAAACTTCTCTATCTGATTAGAATGATTTATTTTTGCAATTAATTATAAATCCATGACTCATTATTTCTCTTCAGAATTTACATTAGGTATTTTAGGTGGCGGTCAATTAGGAAAGATGCTTCTATACGAAACTCGAAAATTCGATATTAAAACTAGCGTACTAGATCCAAGTAACGAAGCACCTTGCAAAATCGCTTGTAATCATTTTGAAATTGGCGACTTAATGGATTTTGATACTGTTTATAATTTCGGAAAAAAAGTAGATGTTCTTACTTTTGAAATTGAACTTGTAAACATAGAAGCATTAGAAAAATTAGAAAAAGAGGGTATTATTGTTTATCCCAGACCGAGGACATTAAAAAACATCAACGATAAAATAACCCAAAAACAATTTTATCAAACTCATCAAATTCCCACTTCCCCATTTCAAGTTTTTGATTCAAATACTAATTTATTATTAGCAGTTTCTAATCAAGATTTAGATTTCCCTTTTGTATGGAAACAAAGTAAAGGTGGCTATGATGGCATGGGAGTGAGTATCATTAGAAATAATGAAGATCTTAATAAATTAATAAACGTACCTTGTATTGCGGAGCAATTAATTCCTTTTAAAAATGAATTAGCAGTTATTGTAAGTCGCAATCCAAAAGGTGAAATTAAAACCTATCCGGTAGTAGAAATGGAATTTCATCCCGAAGCTAACCAGGTAGAATATGTTATTTGCCCCGCACGGATAGATAACAAGGTAGCTGAAAAAGCTAGGGCTATTGCAGTAAAAGTTTCGGAAGCTTTTGAACATGTCGGTCTTTTGGCAGTTGAGTTATTTCAAACTGAAGCTGATCAAATTCTCGTAAACGAAGTAGCTCCCAGGCCACATAATAGTGGTCATTACAGCATTGAAGGTAGTGTAACCAATCAATTTGAACAACATTTACGTGCTATTTTAAATCTTCCATTAGGAGAAACCAATAGTAAACTTGCTGCAATAATGGTAAACCTAGTAGGGGAAGAAGGGTATAGAGGAAATGTTGAATATAAAAATATCGAGAACATATTAAGTCTTGAAGGCGTAACACCACATATTTACGGTAAAAAACAAACAAGACCTTTTAGAAAAATGGGACATGTTACCATTGTAAATAAAGACATAAATAAAGCCCATAAAATTGCTGAAATAGTTAAAAATACGATTAAAGTTATCAGCAATTAAAATCAGTATTAAATCCAGAATTGAATTTAAAATAATAGATTATGAATAAAGTAGGAATAATAATGGGAAGCACCAGTGACCTTCCAATCATGCAGGAAGCAATAGACATTTTAAAAAGTTTTGATATTGGTATTGAGGTAGACATTGTTTCTGCTCATCGAACTCCAGAAAAATTATTTGATTATGGAAAAAATGCTCATACCAGAGGGTTTTCTGTAATTATTGCAGGTGCAGGTGGTGCAGCTCACCTCCCCGGCATGATTGCTTCACTATCTCCTTTACCTGTTATTGGCGTACCGGTTAAATCTAGAAATTCAATTGATGGATGGGATTCTGTTTTATCTATTTTACAAATGCCTGGAGGCGTTCCAGTTGCAACAGTTGCGCTAGACGGAGCTAAAAACGCAGGTATCTTAGCTGCTCAAATAATTGGCACAAGCGATGCTGGTGTTTTAGAGAAGATAATCGCCTATAAAGAAGGATTAAAGATAAAAGTTGAAGAAAGTTCAAAAAGTATTAAATAGCACATTCTTAAAAAAATAGTTCCCATAAAATAAAACTTTTAATAGTTAAGGAATACCTATGAAAAACCCTCTACTAACACCTTTCGATACTGCTCCATTTTCAAAAATTAAAAACGATAATTTTTCTCCAGCAATAAAGCATTTTATAAAAGTAACCAAATCTGAAATTGATAACATCACTAAAAACAATCAAGATCCTACTTTTAACAATACCATTGAAGCATTAGATATTACTGGAAAAGAATTGGATCGTGTTAGCAGTATTTTCTTTAATTTAAACAGTGCTGAAACCAATGATGAAATTCAAAAAATTGCTCAAGAAGTATCTCCATTACTTTCAGATTTTAAAAACGATTTACTCTTAAACGAAAACCTTTTTAAAAGAGTGAAAAAAGTTTATGACACTAGACATTCACTATTATTGAATGAAGAGCAAAAAATGTTACTTGAAAAACAATATAAAGGTTTCTCAAGAAATGGTGCCAATTTACCTGATACTGGTCAAGAAACACTTCGTGAAATTGACAGCCAACTTTCGCAACTTAAATTAAAATTTGGAGAAAATATATTAGCAGAAACGAATGATTATCAGATGCAAATTACCGATAAAGAAAAGTTATCAGGTTTGCCTGAAGGTAGTATCGAGATGGCTGCTCAGACTGCTAAAGAACAAAAATTAGATGGATGGGTTTTTACATTAGATCACCCAAGTTATGTTCCATTTGTGACCTATGCCGATGACCGTGAACTTCGCAAAAAAATTACCATTGCTTTTGGAAAAAGAGCTTTTAGAAACAATGAATTTGATAATCAAACAACTATTTTAGAAATAGTAAAACTCCGTTATAAAAGAGCTCAATTACTTGGTTATAAGTCTCATGCTCATTTTGTATTAGAAGAGCGAATGGCAAAAACACCCGAAAAAGTGTTTGATTTTTTAAATGAATTACTTGAAAAAGCAAAGCCTGCTGCTAAAAGTGAATTTGATAAACTAAAAGCATTTGCTAATGAATTAGATGGTTTAAAAAAACTTGAAAAATGGGATAGTGCTTATTATTCAGAAAAATTAAAACAAAAACTTTTTGATTTAGATGATGAACAATTAAAACCCTATTTTAAATTAGATAATGTGATACAAGGCGTTTTTAAAATTGCTGAAAAACTTTACGAACTTAACTTTAAAGAAGTTTTTGACATTGACAAATATCAAGAAGACGTTAAAACTTATAGAGTCACTGATAAAGACCGTAATTTAATTGCTCTTTTTTATGCCGATTTTCATCCTCGGCCAGGCAAACGTGGTGGTGCTTGGATGACTTCTTTTAAGCCTCAATATAAAAATGAAAATGAAAATGTACGTCCACACATTTCTAATGTTTGTAATTTCACCAAACCAACTACAAGCAAACCTTCCTTATTATCATTTAATGAAGTAACTACTTTATTCCACGAGTTTGGACATGGATTACACGGAATGCTTGCAAATACTACCTATAAAGGTTTGTCGGGAACCAATGTTTCATGGGATTTTGTAGAATTACCCAGTCAAGTCCTAGAAAACTGGTGTTATGAAAAAGAAGCATTAGAGCTTTTTGCAAAACATTATAAAACAGGTAAAGTAATCCCGATGGAGTTGATTGAAAAAATTAAAGCTTCAGCTACTTTTCATGAAGGAATGCAAACAATGCGTCAATTAAGTTTTAGTTTACTAGACATGGCATGGCATGGAAATAATCCATCAAAAATCAACAATGTCAAAGAATTTGAAAATCAATCCTTTTTAAACACTCAACTTTATCCAGATGTTAAAGAAAATTGTATGAGCACCGCTTTTTCTCATATTTTTCAAGGTGGTTATTCTTCAGGATATTACAGCTATAAATGGGCAGAAGTATTAGATGCTGATGCATTCGCATATTTCAAAGAAAATGGTATTTTTAATAAGGAAATTTCAAGGAAGTTTAAAGATACCATACTATCGCAAGGAGGAACTTTAGACCCATTAGATTTATATATTAAATTTAGAGGGAAAAAGCCAAATCCGGATGCTTTGTTGAAAAGAGCCGGTTTAATGAAATAATAGAAAATTAAGAATGTGAAGATCTTTCCTATTTTTATAAAAACCCAAAATGTTCAAAAATCAACTTAAGCCTAATTTATGGGTGGATAAATATTCCGATTATTTGTTCAATTTTACCATTATTAAAGTAAATGACAGTGAAATAGCTAAAGATTTAATTTCCGAAACATTTTTAGCTGGGTTAAAATCTAAAGATAATTTTAAAGGAGAGGCTAGCGAACGTACTTGGCTAACTTCAATTCTTAAAAGAAAAATAATTGATCATTATCGAAAAATAAATTCTAATAAAGTTAAAGCAGAGGTTCGAATTACTTATTCTGATGAAGAATCGGAAGGAGATTGGTTAGAGGAACAGCTAAGCGATCCTTATGATAAAAATGCTGAAGATTTAATTCTAAATACTGAATTAGGAACAGCCATACATAATTGTTTAGACAATTTAAACGAAAAGCATGCACTCATTTTTAAGATGAAAACAATAGATAATTTTGATACAGAAACAATTTGTAAAGAATTTGATATTTCTCCGTCTAACCTTTGGGTAATTATACACAGAGTAAGAAAAACAATGATCGATTGCTTAAATCAAAACTGGTTTTAAAAATACAGTATGAAATGTGAAGATGCTGGTCAAGTATGCGATAAAAATCAATATAAAGAAGCTTCTTTTTGGGAAAAACTTAAATTAAAAGTTCACCTATTGTATTGCAGAACGTGCAGAGAGTACACCAAAAAAAACGATAAGCTCTCCATCGTTTTTAAAAAATCGAATCTTAAAATAATGTCATTACATGACAAAAAGAATTTAAAAGAACAAATTCGTCAAGAAATAACCAAATAAGTATTTAAAAATAAGAGTATTACAAACCAGAAAACTGGAATACTTTCTACCCAAAAAGAAGAGAAAAACTTAGATTGTTTGTTATTAGCATTTAATAAAAAGACCAATAAAACGATACTAATAATTCCTAAGCTTACTAGATAATTGAGTGTTGATGAATCTTTAAATAGTTCTATTAAAAGAACTAAAACCAGTATTACTGCACCTATAATCTTAGTTTTTTTAACACCAATTCTTTGAGGTAAGGTTTCTAAGGTTGAATCGTCATATTGTAAATCTCGTATTTCGAATGGAAGTGTTAAAACAAATACCAAAAGAAACCTTTGAAAAAAAGTTAGGTAAATAACACTATCTAATAATACACCTTCATTTACAATCGGCATCAAAACTGTAACTCCTGCCCAAACAAAAGCAACGATCGTAATTTTAATTCCTGTGAAGTTTCTTAAATTTTTATTCTTGAGTAGCGGAATTGCATATAAAAATGTGAGTATCGCAAAACTTCCGAAGAATGCTAAAACAGTCCAAGAAAGTTGAAATGAAAAATAAAGCATTGCAATTACTGAAAACAGTTGAGTGACTTTTAAATAAAAATATAAATCACGATATTTTTTTATAAAAACAGCAGCATATTTCACAAAATTATATCCAGTAACTGTTGCAAAAAAAACAAAACCTAAAAGGCTTATTGTACTGTTAATATCAAATTCTAAACAAGTAACTCCAACTAATGAACAAACGGCAAAAGCCACATGTACACTGCTATTAACATACCTATTAAACCATAAACTAAGCGTTTTCATCAAACAAAAATAATCAATGTATTATCAATCACCATTTTTCTTTAAAAATCAACTACTTTTTACAGTAAAAAATACTCGGCTATTGTTAAAAATTGTAAATTTGCTTTTTAAATTTTCTAACTAAGAAAAATGAACACAAATTCTTTTGCTCAAAGGCATATTGGTCCTAGAAAAAGTGACCTAAATAAAATGCTGAAAACGATTGGTTTAAACTCTATGGAGAAACTAATAAATCAAACTATTCCAGAAGATATTTTATTAAAAGAAAGGCTGTCGCTCAACAAGGCAATGTCTGAGCAGGAGTATCAAGAACACAACAATCTTCTTAGTGTAAAAAACCAACTATTTAAAACCTACATTGGTTTAGGATATCACAATAGTTTTTTACCACCAGTAATACAAAGAAATATTCTTGAAAATCCAGGATGGTATTCAGCTTATTCACCCTATCAAGCTGAAATTGCCCAAGGGAGGTTAGAAGCTTTGATTAATTTTCAAACTACAGTTTGCGATTTAACAGGAATGGAACTAGCCAACGCTTCTTTATTAGATGAAGCTACAGCTGCGGCTGAGGCAATGTCCTTACTTTATTCTTTAAGAGACCGTGCTCAGAAAAAAAAGAATATTGGTAAATTTTTTGTTTCTGAGGAAGTATTACCTCAAACCATATCTTTATTAAAAACGAGATCGATTCCTTTGGGAATAGAATTGGTAATAGGCAACCATCAAGAATTTGACTTTTCTTCTGAATACTTTGGGGTTTTACTCCAATACCCTGGAAAATTTGGGCAAATTTATAACTATCAATTTTTTGTGGAAAAAGCAAAAGAATCCTTAATTAAAGTAGCAGTCGCTGCAGATATATTGAGTTTAGTAATGTTAGAATCTCCAGGTAATTTTGGAGTAGATGTAGTGGTAGGGAGCACACAACGTTTTGGAATACCATTAGGTTATGGTGGACCTCACGCTGCATACTTTGCTACCAAAAGCGAATACAAACGTAATATTCCAGGACGTATTATCGGAATTACAAAGGACATGGACAATAACATGTCGTATCGCATGGCTCTTCAAACAAGAGAGCAGCATATTAAAAGAGATAGGGCAACATCTAACATTTGTACGGCTCAAGTTTTATTAGCAGTAATGGCTGGTATGTATGCAGTGTATCATGGCCCTGAAGGATTAAAGCATATTGCAAATAATGTTCATAATACTGCAGCAACTTTAGCAGTAGCTCTAGAAAATATTGGGTATTCACAATTAAATTCTGCTTTCTTCGACACCATTGTCATAAAAGCTGACAAAGAACAAATTAAGCCCATTGCCGAAAAACATGAAATTAACTTTTATTATATAGACAACCAAACTATTAGTATTTCCTTAAACGAAACCACTTCGTTAAAAGATTTAAATGCAATTATTGCTGTTTTTAATAAAGCAACAAACAATGATTCTTCCTCAATAGATTCTTTGTTAGATCCATCTATCATCCCTGCAGAATTAGAAAGAAAAACACCCTTCTTAACAAATAATGTTTTTAATTCTTATCATTCTGAAACTGAAATGATGCGTTATATTAAAAAATTAGAACGTAAGGATTTATCATTAAATCACTCAATGATTCCTTTAGGATCTTGCACTATGAAATTGAATGCAGCTTCTGAAATGCTTCCTTTAAGCAATCCAAACTGGTCAACTATTCATCCTTTTGTTCCTGTAGAACAGGCACAAGGATACCAAGAAATGTTGACCAATCTAGAAAATCAATTAACTGAAATTACGGGTTTTGCAGCAACTTCACTTCAACCAAATTCAGGTGCTCAAGGAGAATTTGCCGGCTTGATGGTAATTAAAGCATATCATGAATCTAGAGATGATCATCATAGAAACATCTGTTTAATTCCATCTTCTGCACACGGAACAAATCCAGCAAGTGCAGTAATGGCTGGAATGAAAGTTGTAGTTACTAAAGCTACAGAAGAAGGTAATATTGATGTTGATGACTTACGTGAAAAAGCAATTTTACACAAAGACAATCTTTCAGCACTAATGATTACATACCCCTCAACGCATGGAGTGTATGAGGCATCAATTATTGAAATTACAAGTATCATTCACGAAAACGGTGGGCAAGTATATATGGATGGTGCCAATATGAATGCACAAGTTGCACTTACAAACCCTGGTGCTATTGGTGCTGATGTTTGTCATTTAAATTTACATAAAACATTTGCAATACCTCATGGAGGAGGAGGTCCTGGAGTAGGCCCAATTTGTGTTGCAGAACAATTAGCACCTTTTTTACCAAGTAATCCAATTATTAAAACTGGAGGAGAACAAGGAATTACAGCAATTTCTGCGGCTCCTTGGGGCTCTGCATTGGTTTGCTTAATCTCTTATGCATACATCTGCATGCTAGGGGAAAAAGGATTGAAAAAATCTACTGAATTTGCAATTTTAAATGCTAATTATATAAAAGAAAGGTTACACGGATCCTATGAGGTTTTATATTCTGGAGAAAATGGCCGTGCTGCTCACGAGATGATTATAGATTGCAGACCGTTTAAAACAAATGGAATTGAGGTTACCGATATCGCAAAACGTTTAATGGATTATGGTTTCCACGCACCAACTTTATCCTTTCCGGTAGCTGGAACTTTAATGATAGAACCTACAGAAAGTGAAAGTTTAGAAGAGTTAGATCGTTTTTGTGATGCCATGATATCAATAAGAAAAGAGATCGATGAATCTACCTTAGAGGAGCCAAATAATGCCTTAAAAAATTCACCACATACCCAAGAGATGGTTACCAGTGACTCATGGGAATTTCCATACTCAAGAAAGAAAGCAGCGTTTCCATTAGCTTATTTAAAAGAAAATAAATTCTGGCCAAGCGTAAGAAGAGTAAATGAAACTTTTGGAGATCGTAATTTAATTTGCACCTGTACTCCTATTGAAGATTTTATAACAGACTAAAATATTTAAAATTAAATTGAATTAAAAGCTTTTCTTCGGAAAAGCTTTTCTATTTTTACAAATCACAACAAAATTAATAGCTTATGGCTATAAAAATTACTGGTGTTGGAAGTTATATCCCTAACTTAATAATTCCAAACCAATCGTTCGAAAAGAAAGATTTTTACAATGAAGATGGTACTCGGTTCAATGCTGAAAACAAAATAATTATTGAAAAATTTAAATCTATTACAGGCATTTCTGAAAGACGTTATGCTGAAAATAATTTAAATAATTCAGATATAGGGGCAATGGCCTCTAAAATTGCAATATCGGATTCTAGTATTGATCAAGAAGATATCGATTATATTATAGTTGCTCATAATTATGGTGACATTAGTATTGACTCAAAACAAAGTGATGCGGTTCCTAGTATTGCTTCTAGAATAAAGCAAAAATTAAAAATTAAAAACCCCAGTTGTGTTGCTTATGATATTTTATTTGGATGTCCAGGTTGGATAGAAGGAATGATACAAGCAAATGCTTTTATCAAAGCGGGAATTGCAAAAAAATGTTTAGTTATCGGTACAGAAACATTATCTCGAGTTGTGGATGAAAACGATAGAGATTCAATGATTTTTAGCGACGGCGCTGCCGCAGTTATTATAGAAGAGTCGGAAAATGCTGGAGGTATTATTTCTCACGAATCTGCGACATATGCACTTGAAGAAGCAAATTATATATTTTTCGGCGAATCATTTAAACCAAATGATTCCAGTAAAAATAAATATATAAAAATGTTGGGTCGTAAAATTTACGAATTTGCGTTAATTAATGTCCCATCAGCAATGAAAGTATGTCTAGAGAAATCAAAAGTAGACATTACAAGTGTTAAAAAAATATTGATTCATCAGGCTAATGAAAAAATGGATGAAGCAATTATAAAAAGATTCTATAAGCTTTATGGAATGCAAATGCCTGAAGACATTATGCCGATGTCCATAAATAAATTAGGAAACTCTAGTGTTGCCACCGTACCTACATTATACGATTTAATACTTAAAGGCAATCTAGGAGATCATCGCATTGATCCTGGAGATGTAATTATATTTGCAAGCGTGGGTGCCGGAATGAATATTAATGCGATGGTATATCAAGCATAACCTCAACCTCTAAATAAGTGTACGAGAATAATTTTCCAAATAAAAGATTTCGAATCACTTTAGGTTTCTTAAAGCAATTTATTTCTAAAAAAGAGCGCATTTTAGATTTAGGCACCATTAACCCATTTTCAGATATTTTAAAAAAGGAAGGTTATAAAGTAACAAATACTGAAGGAGAGGATTTAGATATTGACAGCACTATTGTTAAAAAAGACAATTTTGATGTTATTACCGCTTTTCAAATATTTGAACATATGGTGGTTCCTTTTAATGTCCTAAATGATATTAAAGCGACTAAATTAATTACTTCTGTACCTCTTAAATTATGGTTTGCTTCAGCTTACAAGAGTAAAACTGATAAATGGGATCGTCATTATCATGAATTTGAAGACTGGCAATTTAATTGGTTATTAGAAAAATCTGGTTGGGAAGTAAAGAAAAGTATTCAATTTACAAGTCCAGTAAAAAAAATAGGATTTCGGCCAATACTGAGGCTATTTACTCCTCGTTTTTATTTGGTTTATGCGGAAAGAATTAAACGTTAATCTTATTAATTAAAGTAAAATAAATACATCTTTTTTTTGTAAATTGATATTTTAATATGAATATCTGCATCATCATACCGGCCTACAATGAAGAAGATTATATTGCTAACACACTAGAATCTTTAGTTAATCAAACCTGTCCGATAAAAGAAATAGTTATTGTTAATGATAACTCTACAGATAATACAAGAAGTATCATTGATTCTTTCTCTGAAAAGCATTCATTTATTAAAAGTATTACTACTAAATCTAAAGCCATTCACCTACCTGGAAGTAAGGTTATTAATGCTTTTTACAAAGGATTCGAATTTATTGATAAAGAGTATGACCTCATTTGTAAAATAGATGCCGATTTAATATTTCCATCAAATTATTTTGAATCAATTATTGCTATTTTTAAAAAAAATCCAAGTTGCGGAATAGCTGGAGGGTTTTGTTATATAAAAAAAGAGGATGCATGGGTTTTAGAAAACCTAACCAATAAAGATCATATTAGAGGAGCACTAAAAGCATATAGATCTGAGTGTTTCAATCAAATTGGAGGCCTAAAAAACACGATGGGCTGGGACACCATAGACGAATTATTAGCGCAATATCACGGTTGGGAAATTAAAACAGATGACAACTTACATGTAAAACATTTAAAACCTACTGGCGCTAATTATTCCAAAGAAGCCAAACATAAACAAGGCGAAGCTTTTTATAAAATGAGGTATGGCTTATTATTAAGTTTTATTGCTTCAACAAAATTAGCTTTTAACAAAAAGAGTTTTTCATTTTTTTTAAATACCACCTTTGGATTTTTAAAAGCCTATAATAAGGACATAGCCTTTATCGTTAGCAAAAAAGAAGGTGTTTTTATTCGGAATTTAAGATGGAGAGGCATTAAGAAAAGATTATTTTAATCTTTATATATTTATTCTAAAAACTTTAGTTCACAGTCAATTATAATAAACACTTTATATGTATTTTTGATTTTAAATAAGAATAAAATGAACTACGCACAAAAAAAATATACAATAGCTTACTTTATTTCATTTTTATTTATTTCAATTTTTTTTTCTTGCAAGTCACAAAAAGAGTTTGTTAGTATAGAAACTTCTAGTATTAAAGCAATTACACCTCCAACAAAAAAAGTGAAAAACATCATATTACTTATTGGCGATGGCATGGGCGTAGATCTGATCAACACGCTCTTTGCCCATGAGCGCTGACACGAGCATCATCAATGTGCTTTTGGGCAAGTGGAAATTAGTCATCAACGCATCAGCCACATTGAAATTAAAACCGGGGTAGATGAAGATGTCCGTCTCCCCTTCCCATGGAGCGATCTCGCCCGTTTGCGCCGCAGCGCTTTCGATCAAACGCAGAGCGGTTGTACCAACTGGGATGACCCGCCGGCCTTCACGCATAGCAGCAGCAATATGATTGGCGGCAGTTTCGTCGACCTGCCCCCATTCTGCGTGCATTTTGTGGGTTGTCACATCCTCGACCTTCACAGGCAAAAACGTGCCCGCGCCCACGTGCAAAGTCACCTCGGCAAACTCCACGCCCCGCTCTGTAAGCTCGGCCAACAGAGCCGCATCGAAATGCAGCGACGCAGTCGGCGCAGCCACAGCCCCCGAGTGCTGCGCAAACACACTTTGATAGTCGTCCTTATCC